>ENA-OQIM01000701-OQIM01000701.1-human-gut-metagenome-genome-assembly--contig:-NODE-701-length-12537-cov-2.980338_pt1 | contig 12537 bp, 14 predicted proteins | sample MGYA00242579_ERZ504744 | MGnify/ENA primary metagenome ERZ504744 (study PRJEB26092, sample SAMD00036441) | human gut metagenome | host: Homo sapiens | study: EMG produced TPA metagenomics assembly of...
TATCCACACCAAATGAAGAGATCGCATACCAGATGGGATACCACAGCATGGGACCAGGACCATTATGGACATTATACAGACCATACCATCTGTGCAACTTAGAGACACCATTAACAGTAGCCAAAGCTGTGATCGACGGAGAAGTTACATGTGTACCGATCGATGGATTAGTATCAGAATGTATCACAAGAGCGAAGATCGACCTGAAAGCAGGACAGACGATCGACGGTATCGGAGGATACACAACACACGGATCTATCGCAACAGCAGAAGAATCCAATGCCAAAGGATATGTGCCATTTGGATTAGTAACAAACAAAGCTGTCATGAAGAGAGATGTCAAGAAGGGACAGCTGCTTACATATGATGATATCGAATTAGATAAGAGCACACTGATCTACAAGTTAAGAAAAGAACAGGATGCTATGTACGGAAGAAACGTATTATAGAAAAAATACTCATACTTTCCTGCTGTATCTTTATATGGCAGGAAAGTAATTAAATGGTGAATTTAAATTAGGAGGAAAACGGATGTTAGTAACTTTAAAAGAATTACTTGACCAGGCCAAAATAGAGCATAAAGCGGTAGGTGCATTTAATGGAACTACATTAGAAGCGATTCGTGGTATTATTCAGGCAGCAGAAGAATTGAATTGTCCAGTAATTCTGCAACATGCACAGAGTCATGATGATATCATTGATCTAGAAGAAATCGGACCAGTTATGAAATATTATGCAGAACGTGCAAAGGTTCCTGTAGCACTTCATTTAGATCATGGAAGTTCTTTTGAACGATGTGTACAAGCTTTGCGTTTAGGGTTTACGTCAGTTATGTATGATGCATCAGCAAAAAGTTTTGAAGAAAATGCCGAAGAAACAAAAGAGATCGTGAGAATCGCACATGCAGTAGGGGCAAGTGTAGAGGCAGAACTTGGACATATCTTTACATCTGAAGTTGTTCACGGAGAGGGTGGTTCCGCAGACAGCAAGGATGATTATGATGATCTTGATGATATTTATACAGACCCAGAAGTTGCAAAGAAATTTGTAGAATTAACTGGGGTTGACTGTTTAGCTATTGCGTTTGGTACAACACATGGAGTATATTTAACGGAACCTAAATTAGATCTTCCTCGTGTTGCAAAGATCAGAGAAGCTGCTAACGTACCATTAGTTATGCATGGTGGATCCGGAGTTTCTGATGAAGATTACGCTGTTGCGATCGAGAACGGAATTTGTAAAGTGAATTACTATACATATATGAATGTTGCTGGAGGAAAAGCCTCTAAAGAATTCTGGAAAGATGATGAAACAAATTTCTATGATTCTATGGCAATCAAAGCAACAGAAGCGATCAAAGAAGATGTAAAACGTGCGATCAAAGTATTCCAAAAGTTATAGAAAAGAGGGTAAAAATGGCAGTATATAAAGAAACGATAGAGGTAAAATCTCATGGGAAAACACCAACATATATTGATATTACAAAAGATGTAAGAAGAGTTATCGAAGAAAGCGGAATTCAAAACGGTATCTGTGCTGTGATTTCTCCTCATACAACATGTTCTGTATTCTTCGAAGAATTCTGTCATGATTATAATGAAGATGGAGATGAATTTTTACAGGAAGATTTAAATAATGTTCTTGCTAAGATCATTCCAGACCATGTATCTAAAGATCAGTATGTATATCCAGGAGAAGAACATTATAAGGCGGTAGAAAGTTGGCCAAATGCTGAAGATTATCTTCCGGGAGGAGATAGAACAGCGCTGTTTAATGGCGATGCACATTTAAAATCAACATTATTAGGTTCTAGCGAAACTTTTGAAGTAGATAATGGAAAACTCGGAGTTGGTACAACAGGATATGTGTATTTCGCAGATTTTGACCGTACACGTCCACGAACAAGAAAATGTAAGATCATAGTTCTTGGAGAATAAGGAGGAAAGCACCATGGCAAAAGCACAGTCACCATTTTTAATTGTCAATCCTAAGTCATATTTATATGGAAAAGAAAGTCTTGAACTAGCAAAAGCAGCCGACCAGGTAGCTAAAGATACAGGACTTCAGATATATTTCACATGTCCATATGCTGATATACGAATGATCAAAGAAAATACAACTGATATCATCGTATGTGCACAGTCAATGGATCCATTGGTTCCAGGAAGAGGAATGGGGCATGTGTTACCAGAGTCATTAAAAGAAGCTGGAGCTGAGGCATTATTTTTAAATCATGCAGAGAATCCAAAGACAGTCAGTGATCTGTATGCAACGATCAAACGAGCAAAAGAACTCGATATGATCACAGTTGTGTGTGCAGATTCAGTCGTAGAAGCCAAAGCAGTTGCATGCATGGATCCAGATATTGTACTGGCAGAACCAACAGATTTGATTGGAACAGGTCAAGTAGCAGATGACTCTTATACAATTGAAACAGTGAAAGCACTGAATGCAATTAATCCAAACGTATTGGTAATGATCGCATCTGGTGTAAGTACAGCCGAAGATTGCTACAATGTTGTAAAACTCGGAGCAGACGGAACAGGTGCAACCTCCGGAATCTTAAATGCACCATCTCCTGCACAGAGAGTTAGAGAAATGGCAGAAGCAATTGTTAAGGCAAATAATGAAAAATAGAAGTTAGAAAATAGTTTGTTCACTTGTTATTAGATAGATCCATACAAAAAATGAGAAGGAATTCCAAAGGTTCCTTCTCATTTTTGCGATTTTGCATCTGCAAATTCATTCAGTGATTAGGATAAAAATAACTATTGTGCCTGGTTCATAGGAAAGACATCAGCCACTTCACTGATCACAATATAAGCTTTCGGATCGATTTTTCGAATGATATTTTTCATTGTAGTGATCTGAAATCGGTTGAGAATAAAATAGATCATTGTTTTATCCTCACCAGAATAACCACCACGTGCAGCAAGTCTTGTCATACCTGTCTGGAATTCTTTTGATAAAGCATCACAAATATCATCTGCCTGATCTGTCACGATGATTGCACATTTTGCACGGTCAAATCCTTCGATGATAAAGTCGATCGCTTTGATCGCTGCCATATAAGTCACAATAGAATATAGTGGAAGGATCCAGCTTTGCAGGCAGAAGCCACAGATGGTATATAAGATCACATTGTAAACCATAACAAAAGCACCAACCGAAATCCCAAGCTGCTTAGAAAAGATAACTGCTAAAACTTCAATTCCATCCATCGCTCCGCCAAATCGAAGAGAAAATCCACTGGCTGTTCCAGTGATCAAACCACCAAATAGAGAACAAAGAAGAAGATCAGTTCCTGCAAGTGGAGAAGCAATGCTTACATTGATCGGAAGAACATCTTCGATCAGCATGCAAAGATAGAATAAATGATAACCGTATAGATTGCATAGATCGTAAAAACAGGCCCCTGTTTTTAATCCATATAGAAAAAGAGGAATATTCAGAATTAATAAAAACATGGATAGTGAAAAGGTGGAAGGTGTTAATTGTCCAAGTAACATAGAAGTTCCAGAGATACCAGTATCATATAATTTTACTGGGGCAAGAAAGATTGTTACACCGATCGCGTTAATGATACCAGCAAAAGTGAGAACCAGAAGTTTCGTCGTTCAAAGTCAGATAAAGATAGTTTCATGATCAGCCGCCTCCTTTGTTGTGTATGAACCACTCTCATCATTATATTAGATTAACATAACTTTTGAATATATGCTACAATAGAAACAGTAATTATGGGATAAGATTCACGGACGTTGGGCTAGTATTGAGAATTGGTTTTTAGGAAGCACAGGTTCAGGTTCTGAAGCTGGATTGGCAGTTGTCTTTGGAATTGAGAAGCCATTGCATTTGTTAATCGCACAAAAGAAAAAGAGAAAATGAAACAGGAGAATTTAAAGAAACTAAAACAACAGCAGGAATTATTAGATAGTTATGTTAAAGGAAATCGTCTGGAGTTTGCTTGCCTGCCAGAGATCGAACCATATGTAAGAGATACTTTTTTAATGTGGCTGTCAAAAGCTTTAGAACGTAAAGAACAACAAGCGAAGACAGAAAATGGAAGAACATATTATATTGAAAAACCACAGCAAGATAGAAGATGCATACTCAAGTGTAGTGATGGGACATTTGAAATGCCGGCATATACGATCGTATTTAATGAGGAGTAGGGATTGTGAAACCATTGGAGATACTATTAAGTAAGCGATGGATCTTGAAGGATTGAGAGAAAGAATTATATTATCAGTTAAAAGATCACAATAAGGATGAAAATGATAAAAATCCCTCAAGTATGATATTAATAAGAAGTTTCAAATATCATACATGGGGGACTTTTAATGTGTATTGCTTTTAAGATAGTTTCTATGATTCAAAATTTAGAAACAATTTTTGATGATATCTTCATCAAGACCATTTTTACAAGTGATATTTCCTATCACAAAATATAAGATTCCACCAGCAAGAAGTCCCCATACAACGGCATTGATCCCAGCAATCTGTACGTTATAATAACAAAATACATAAGTGATCGCAGCACCGAGAGAACTAAAGACTGCTGCCTGTTTTGTTCCTTTCTTCCAGAATAATCCTCCGACCAAAGGCCAGAAAAAACTGCATTCCAGACCACCTAAGGCAAATAGATTCAGAAAGAAAATGATATCAGGTGGATTGATCGTAAGTAAGATAACGATCACACCAAATGCGAACGTAACGAGCGTGCTCATTTTCCCAACATTTTTGTTATAAGACTGAATTTTCACAGGATCATCTTTGACAACATAGTTACGCCATAGATCTTTCACGATCGCTGCAGAAGCAAGGATCAAAAGAGAATCAGCGGTAGACATAACAGCAGCCATAGGAGCAGCTAGGAAAGTTCCTGCAAGTCCGACTGGCATGATCTTCTGAACGATGTATGGGATAAAGTAATCAGACGTCGGAAGGTTCTTAGTATCTACCAGTGCACCGGCCATGTACCAGCCATATGCATACCAACGATGATAAAACTGCAGGTAACAGCACCGATCCACATCGCAGAATGAAGACTCTTTGTATTTTTAAATCCCATAGAACGAACGGCTGTCTGAGGAAGTCCAAGTGTACCAAATCCTACAAGAATCCAGAAACTAAGTAGCGTACCGGGACTGTACTTTGAAAATAGATCATCATATACTCCAGGCAGATTCTGTGCCAGTCCGGCATCAATACCAGCAAGTCCGCCGCCAGCTTTTAATACAAAGAATAAAAGTAAAAATGTACCGACACACATGATAATTCCCTGAATCGTATCTGTGATCGCAACAGCGCTGAAACCACCAAAAGATGTATAAATGATAACAACTGCTCCAAAGATCAATAAAGAAACAACATGATCAAGTCCAGTGATAGAAGAGATCAAAGTTGCTCCGCCAGTAAATTGTCCGATCATCTGTGCCATGAAGAAGGCAACCATAAGTAAGCTGGTTACAATAACTAAAACATCACTTTTATAACGAGCCTTTAAATAACCTACAACAGTAACGGCACCAGTTCTTCTGGAAACTAAAGCAAGTTTGTTACCAAGGACACCTAGTACCAGAAATGTGATCGGAACTTGAACTGTAGCGATCCATGCCTGTGCATATCCATAAGTAAGACCAGCAGCTCCTGGACCAGAAATAAAGGAACTTACAGAAGTATAAGTTGCCATGGTTGTCATTGCCAGAAGAAGTCCGTTCATATTTCTTCCACCGATGAAGAATTTTTTCTCGGAGGATGTATGCTGTTTTTTATTTTGACGGTTACTGAAAATGATACCGATCGCAGCATTTAAGGCGAGGTAAACAATAAAAATTGCAAGAATGATTTTCTGATTTGCTGACATTTATTCTTCTCCCTCCTCTTCATCGTCATATTCAAAATTAATAAATACATGTTTTAATAGGTACCAGACACCGATCAAAGAAAGTATGATCGTTCCGAATGTTGACACACTAAACCATGCGGGCATTCCTAGAAAATAAAGACCAGTACCATTTAACAAAAAACGCACTAGCAATATGCCAAGCACAGCAGATCAATACAACGATCAGTGTTCCACGGATCTCACGCATACACTGTTCATGTTTCTCCTGTCTTGTTAATTTTTTCATATTATATGATCTCCTTTAATAAAAGGTCAGATTCGCAAAGGATATCTGCCAAAAGTATTATCTTACAAATATGGAAGAAAATCAATTATTCTTAACATTTTAAAGAGATAAGATCAAAAAGAATGTTATAAAATAGTTTGAATAACATATTCATCTTTGGTATAATAAATCATATCAGTATGCAGAAATACAGGAGGCTTTTACTATGGAGAATAAAAGTAGTTACCAGATAAACGAGCAGGGAGTGCTCGGGGAAGTGAAAATTGCAGATGATGTGATCGCAGTGATCGCAGGAATTGCAGCAACTGAAGTGACAGGAGTTGCCAGAATGTGTGGGAATATCACGAATGAACTGGTAAGTAAACTTGGAGTGAATAATCTGTCCAAGGGAGTCAAAGTTGTCGTAGAGAATCATCATGTAAGAGTCAATCTTGCATTAGAACTTGACTATGGAGTTAGTATTCCAGAGATTTCTAAGAAAGTTCAAGATCGTGTGAAAGCAGCAATCGAGAACATGACAGGATTAAAGGTCAGAGAAGTTAACGTCCGTGTCACAGGCGTTGCAGCAGAAGAAGAGTAAGAAAGAATATAAAGCAAAGTCAGACGGGACTGATCGCAGTTCCGTCTTTGTATCGCAGAAAGGAACCCTAATGAAAAGAAGTGAGGTAAGAGAACATATTTTCAGAATTTTATTTTGTGTAGAATTTTGTGAGAAAGAAGAATTTGAAGATCAGGTTGAATTATATTTTCATGGGCATGAAAATATCAATGAGAAGACACAGAAAGAAATTACAGAGAAAACAGAGAATCTGATCGAACATTTAGATGAAATCGATGAACAGATTTCTGCACATACGAATGCATGGAATTTAGAGAGACTTGGAAAAGCTGAATTATCTATTTTAAGACTTGCAACCTATGAAATCTTATTAGATGAACAGGTGCCAAGAAAAGTAGCGATCAATGAGGCAGTAGAACTTGCAAAGAAATACTGCAATGAAAAGGCAGCACCATTTATCAATGGTGTCTTAAGTAAGATTGGACAGGATATGGATGAAGAGTAAAGTTTTTTCTGTAACACAGATTAATACTTATATCAAACGAATGTTTCAAAGTGATTATGCCTTAAGGAGGATTTCAATCAAGGGACAGGTGTCAAACTGTAAGTATCATTCTTCTGGCATATTTATTTTTCATTGAAAGATGAAGAAAGCCAGATTTCTTGTGTGATGTTTGCGAGTGCAAGATATAATGGATTGCAGTTTGAATTAGAAGATGGACAGGAAGTCATTGTAGATGGAAATGTCAGTGTCTATGAGCGTGGCGGAAGTTATCAGCTATATGCACAGGAGATTCGTTTAAATGGAATCGGAGAATTATATGTTGCATATGAGATGTTAAAACAGAAGCTTTATGAAGAAGGATTGTTTGACCACGAGATCAAGAAGCCGATTCCAAAGAATCCAAAGAAGATCGGTGTGGTAACGGCAAGAACAGGAGCAGCAATTCATGATATCATTAGCACAGCAAAGCGTAGGAATCCATACGTACAGTTAGTATTATATCCTGCTAAAGTACAGGGAGAAGGTGCATCTGATACGATTGTTTCTGGAATTCGCACTCTGGACCAGTATGGAGTTGATACCATTATCATCGGAAGAGGTGGGGGCTCGATCGAGGACTTGTGGGCATTTAATGAAGAGAATGTCGCAAGAGCGATCTACGAAGCAAAGACACCGATCATTTCTGGAACAGGGCATGAGGTGGATACTACCATTGCGGATTATGCGGCAGATCTTCGCGCGGCAACACCGACAGCAGCCTGTGAACTTGCAGTTCCAGATATCACAGAAGTGATGGAAGGAATCGCAAACAGAGAATATACAATGGCTGCGTTGTTAAAACAGATTATCCGGCGTTATCAGATGAAATTGCAGAAGTATCAGATTACCATTGCAAATTATGATCCACGATTTCAACTTCAGGAACAGAAGATGCGTTTGTCAGAATTAGAAGAACAGATTCAGCAAGTGATGAAGAATAAGATGACAGGGTATAAGCACAAACTGGAATTGTACGCAAAAGAACTTCATGGGTTATCACCAACAGCGAAATTGATCAATGGATTTGGATATTTAGAAGATCAGAATGGTGAGCCAGTTACAAGTGTTCACAAAGTGAAAGAGGGAGATCAGATTTCCTTAACGATTTCAGATGGAACGATCATTGCAATGGCAAAACAGATCAGAACAATGGATGAAAAAGGGAAGTAAGAAAGAGGAAGTTTATTATGGCAAAGAAGAAATTTGATATTGATCAGGGTTTTCATCAGTTAGATGAAATTCTTACAAAGCTTTCCAGTGAAGAAATCAAACTTCCAGAGGCTGTCAAACTATATACTGAAGGAGTAAATCTTGTGAAACAGTGTAAGGATTCTCTGGATAAAGTAGAAAAAGAATTGATCGTATTAGAAGAGAATGGGGAAGAACATGAACTTTAAGGATGAGATGAAACAAAAGGTTGCACAGATCGAAATTATTTTAGACGAATATCTGCCAGCACAGGAAGGATTACAAAAAACAGTTTTAACTGCAATGAATACAACCGTTAAGGCGGGAGGAAAGCGTCTTCGTCCAATGCTGATCAACGAGACATATCAGATGTTTGGCGGAAAGGGTGATATCGTAAAGCCATTTATGGCGGCGATGGAAATGATTCATACGTATTCTCTGATCCATGATGATCTTCCAGCACTTGACAATGATGATTACAGAAGAGGTCAGAAGACATGTCATATCGTTTATGGAGAAGATATGGCGATCCTTACAGGAGACGCACTTCTTAATTATGCATACGAAGTTGCAACGAAAGCATTTGATCTTGTAGATAAAGACCAGATCATGAATGTAGTTGAAGCGATTAAGATTCTTGCCAGCAAACCAGGAATTTACGGAATGATCGGTGGGCAGGTTGCAGATGTTGAACTGGAAGGTACACCGCTTAGTATGGAACAGATTTTATTTATTCATAAGAATAAGACTTCTGCATTGATCGAAGCATGTATGATGATCGGAGCAGTTCTTGCAGGAGCATCCAAAGAAGATGTTCTGAAAATGGAAGAATGTGGAGAATATATCGGACTTGCGTTTCAGATTCAAGACGATATTCTGGATCTTACAGGAGACGAAGAAGAAATCGGGAAACCGGTTGGAAGTGATGAAAAGAATCACAAAACAACTTATGTGACATTAAAAGGATTAGAACGCTCACAAAGAGATGTAGAAGATATTTCAAAGAAAGCAATTGATATTTTAGAAAAATATGATAAGGGAGATCGTTATCTTACAAATCTTACAAGATTTTTGATCCATCGAACACACTAAGGCAGAGAGGAAGAGGGAGCATTATGCTAGAGTATATTAATGATCCGAATGATATTAAACAGATTCAGCCAGAAGATTATAAACTCCTGGCGAAAGATATACGTCGTTTTTTATTAAGAAATGTCAGTCGCACAGGGGGGCATCTGGCATCGAATCTTGGAATTGTAGAACTAACGATGGCGCTGCATCTTGTTTTGGATTTTCCAAAAGACCAGTTGATCTTTGATGTAGGACATCAGTCTTATGTGCACAAGATCTTAACAGGAAGAAAGAATGGATTTGAGAATCTGAGGCAATTTCATGGAATGAGTGGATTCCCGAAGAGAAAAGAAAGCGATTGTGATGCATTTCACAGTGGACACAGCTCCATGTCATTATCAGCAGCGCTTGGGATGGTTACAGCAAGAGATATCAATCATACGGATGAGACGATTGTTGCGGTGATCGGAGATGGTGCGTTGTCTGGCGGAATGGCATATGAAGCATTAAATAATATGGCAAGACTACGCAAGGAGAAGAAGAATCTGATCATTATCCTGAACGATAACAAGATGTCTATTGCGGAGAATGTCGGTGGAATGTCTGCGTATTTGAATAAAGTACGAACAAGAAAAGAATATGTGGAATTTAAAGGAAATGTGGAACAATCCTTATTAAGAATTCCGGGAATCGGGAAGGAATTAACAACAATTCTTAAGAAATCAAAAGATTCGATCAAACAATTATTTGTTCCGGGAATGTATTTTGAAGATATGGGGATCACGTATATTGGACCTATTGACGGGCATAATGTTCCCTTGATGGTAGACACGTTAAATAGAGCGAAACAATTAGATGAGCCGATCATTATTCACGTGGTAACGAAGAAAGGAAAAGGATATCGTCCTGCGGAGCAGAATCCAGCCAAATTTCACGGAATCAGTCCATTTTCCTTAAAGACAGGGGAAGTTTTAAAGAAATCGGACAATCCATCGAACACAGCGGTATTTTCAGATACACTGATCAAAGAGGCGAGGAAAGATAAGAAGATTGTTGCGGTAACTGCCGCAATGCCGGATGGAACAGGTCTTGGAAAGTTTAAAAATCATTTTCCAGATCGTTTCTTTGATGTAGGGATTGCCGAACAACATGCAGTTACATTTTGTGCCGGAATGGCATCAAGAGGTCTAAAGCCTGTATTTGCAGTGTATTCAACATTTCTACAAAGAGGTTTTGATCAGATCTTACATGATGTGGCAATCGGGAATTATCCAGTTATATTTGGATTGGACCGCTCAGGACTTGTTGGAGCGGATGGAGAAACTCATCAAGGTATTTTTGATATTCCGTATTTATCTATCATTCCAAATGTGACGGTGATGGCTCCGATCAATGGAAGGGAATTATCTGAGATGCTAAAACATACGCTCCATCATGCAAAAGGACCAACCGCGATCAAATATTCCAGAGGAGAAGCAAGCTCTTTGTATGAAGATCAATTTGAAGAGTTACACTATGGAAAAGGCCAGATACTTAAAGAAGGAAAGGAAGCTGTGATCATTGCAGTTGGAAATATCTTTGAAGAGGCAGATAAGGCGGAAAAGATCCTTAAAGAAGAAGGATATGAGATTGGTTTAGTTAATCCAAGATATATCAAACCATTTGATCAGGAGTTGATCATGAAACTGTCACAGACCTATGATAAGATCATGATGCAGAAGAAGGCGTATTAAACGGTGGATTTGGAATGATGGTGAATGAATTTCTGAGTGAGCATGATTACAAAGGTGAAGTCAGATGCCTTGGAATAGATGACCAGTTTGTGGAACATGGTTCTGTAAGTGAGTTAAGAAGAATGTTGAAGATTGATGGAGAAAGTATTGCAGACTCCATCAGACAATGGATGAAGGAATAGAAAAATGAAGAAAGAACGTTTAGATGTACTGCTTGTCAAGAAAGGGCTTGCGTCTTCCAGAGAAAAAGCAAAAGCGATCATTATGTCAGGAATCGTTTTTGTAGATGGACAGAGAGAGGATAAAGCAGGATCAACTTTTGATGAAAAGCAGGAGATCATTGTAAAGGGAAAAACTTTAAAATATGTCAGTCGAGGTGGATTAAAGCTTGAGAAGGCTATGAAGAACTTTGATATTGTATTAAAAGACAAAGTCTGCATGGATGTTGGAGCATCTACAGGTGGATTTACAGACTGTATGTTGCAAAATGGTGCAGTGAAAGTATATTCAGTTGATGTCGGGCATGGACAGTTGGACTGGAAACTAAGAAACGATGAGAGAGTTGTTTGTATGGAACGTACGAATATGCGTTATATGACGGAAGACGATATCGATGAAAAGGCATCGTTTGTATCTATTGATGTTTCTTTTATTTCACTGACAAAGATTCTTCCAGCGGTATATCGAATTTTGAATACGGGAGGAGAAGTTGTTGCACTGATCAAACCGCAGTTTGAAGCAGGAAGAGAAAAAGTTGGAAAGAAAGGTGTTGTACGAGATCCAAAAGTTCATGAAGAAGTCATTGAGAAGATCTGTGATTTCGCATCTACGAACGGGTTTGAATTATTACACCTTGATTATTCTCCGATCAAAGGTCCAGAGGGAAATATCGAGTATTTATTACATATGAGAAAAACAGAGACAATGGAGAATGGACATACAATGACAGATCAGATCAAGGAAGTGGTGGATGCATCACATGCGGATCTGGCAAAGAATAAGGAATAACATGAAGAATTTTTTGATTTTAACGAACGAGAAAAAAGATCCAGGACTGCGTATTTCCAAAAAGATCCAGGATTATATTGAAAAACAAGGTGGAATCAGCCAGAGAATGTGTGATTTTACAAGACATGTTCAAAAAGATATGAACTGCATCACAAAAGACACAGAGTGTGTGATCGTTTTAGGTGGAGATGGGACGATGCTTCATGCGGCAAGATTGATCGTAGATCATGATATTCCGATGGTTGGAGTAAATCTCGGACTTACCATTAGGATTCTTAACAGAGATTGAGTTATCTAAAC
>ENA-OQIM01000702-OQIM01000702.1-human-gut-metagenome-genome-assembly--contig:-NODE-702-length-12516-cov-1.795141_pt1 | contig 12516 bp, 19 predicted proteins | sample MGYA00242579_ERZ504744 | MGnify/ENA primary metagenome ERZ504744 (study PRJEB26092, sample SAMD00036441) | human gut metagenome | host: Homo sapiens | study: EMG produced TPA metagenomics assembly of...
TATGTAACACATGACCAGACAGAGGCTATGACACTTGGTACCAGAATCGTTGTTATGAAAGACGGTGTTGTTCAGCAGGTAGATACACCACAGAACCTGTACCAGAAACCAGGCAACCTGTTCGTAGCTGGATTCATGGGATCCCCGCAGATGAACTTCCTTGATGTTGAGATCAAAGAAAAAAGGTTCTGACGTTGTTGCAGTATTAGGCAAAGACGAACTGGTTATCCCGGCTGCTAAAGCAAAAACTCTCAAAGATGGCGGCTATGTAGGAAAAACAGTTGTTATGGGTATCCGTCCGGAAGACGTTGCAGATACACCGAATGGTTCCATGTCTTCTACAGTTAAGGTTTATGAGCTTCTTGGTGCAGAAGTATTCCTGTACTTCGATGTAAACGGAACTCAGATCACAGCTCGTGTTGATCCTGGCACAAAAGCAAAAACAGGCGATCCGGTTAAATTTGACTTCGATATGGAGAAAACTCACTTCTTCGACAAAGATTCCGAGCTTGTTATCACAAACTAAGATTAAAAATTTAAACCCGGGGGACTTTTCTCCCGGGTTATTTTTTATTAAGAAAGGAATTTATTATGTCTATATCTATACAGAGAAATCTGCAGAAATGTATGGAGGACTGGAAACAGATCAGTGGTCTTGATTTCTGTCTTCTTTCAGAGGATAATTCAGTTTTTGTCGCTACCGGTGAAAGAAGGATTCCTTCTGCCGGCAAGCTGGAGGATTTCCGAAATGGAGATGCGCTGTGCACTGCCAATGCCTCCTGCTGTCTTTATAAGGTTATGGACCGTGATGAGCTTCTTTATATTCTGATTGTGTGGGGAAGCGGAGAAAGCACTTCTACGATCGGAGAACTGGCAGTCTGCCAGATCCGAAGCCTGATCGAGCTTATTCTGAAAAAAATGACAAGAATGCTTTTATGCAGAAGCTGCTGCTTGGATCTTACAGTGAGGTCGAGGCTTTTAACAGGGCGAAGAAACTACATATTTCTTCTTCCTGTCAGCGCGCTGTCTTTCTCGTCGAGACGCGGCAGGCCGGGGATGAACATGCGCTGACTATGATCCGGAATATTTTCTCTGCGCGGACACATGATTTTATTACGTCGGTGGATGATAAGGGGATCATTATCGTGAGGGAGCTTGTCTCTACGGAGACATATGAAAATCTGGAGGCTACGGCGCATATGCTGGTGGATATGCTTGGTGCTGAGGCTATGACGCAGGCGTGGGTTGCATATAGTAATGTAGCAAATGGGCTTCGTGATCTCGCGAACGCATATAAGGAAGCGCGGATGGCGTTGGAGATCGGGAAGATTTTTTATTCCGAACGGAATGTGTTCGGGTATCGGAAGCTTGGGATTGGACGGTTGATCTATCAGCTTCCGGAGGAAGTTTGTGAGATGTTTATCGAAGAGATTTTCGATGGGGAATCTTTGGATGCGATTGATGGGGAGACTTTGAATATAATACGGACGTTCTTTGAAAATAACTTGAATTTGTCAGAGACGTCCAGGCAGTTGTATGTGCATAGGAATACACTTGTATATCGTTTTGAAAAGATCCAGAAACGGTTTGGATTGGATTTGAGGTCGTTTGAGGATGCTTTGACATTTAAAATTGCGATGCTTGTTTCTGGGTATCTGCGATACCAGACCAAACCCTGAGGGGGAGCTTCGGCCTTCGCAACTTTGAGATGCTCCCCTCAGGTTTCAGGAGCATCAGATGCTCGGGTGGGAGGTACAGGTACTTAGGTAAGTTGGCTCTTGGGTCCAACTGAAAATTCGGTTTAGGTCGCATCCACCAGAGAACAGCGTCTGTGTCCGCATTTGGACACTTAACCAAATACTGATGTTCGAAGGTAGTTTCTATGTAATCCTGAACTTCGAAGGGAACAGTATTCTGGCCAGGGGTATCGGCAGGTTGCATCCAGTGCCCTCGGATAGCTACATGCGTAATGTCATCCGGGACTTCCTGGGTGGTGTGGAGTTTGAGACCCCAATCCAGAGCCTCGATCTCGTAAGCCCCCAGCTTACGAGCCCTGGAATTGTTTTTGCAGCCGGTGAGGCGGGCTACTTCGAGGAGGCCTGGCTGCTCGAAGAGGTGCCTGGTGTCTCCGAAGGTCAGGGTTCTGCCGTCTTTGAGGAGCATGAGTTCTTTGCAGAAGCGGAAAGCTTCGTCACGGCTATGTGTTACCATGATCATGTCGCCCTGGTATTGTTTGAGGAAGTCTTCCATGTCTTTCTGGAGGGTGTCCTTGAGGTAGCCGTCGAGGGCGGAGAATGGTTCGTCGAGGAGGATCGCCTCTGGTTCTCCGATCATCATTCTTGCGAGGGCTACTCGCTGCTGCTGACCGCCGGAGAGCTGGGATGGGTAGCGGTTTTCGAGTCCGTCGAGGTGGTATCTCTTAACAAAGTCTGCTACTTTGGCATCCTGAATTCCTTTTTCTCCGCGAACCGCATTTGATGTTGTCCTTTACTGTCATGGTCGGGAAAAGGGCATAGTTCTGAAAAAGGTAGCCGATCCTTCTCTCCTGTGGTTTGAGATTGATCTTTTTTTCAGAGTCAAACACAGTTCTTCCGTTGATGATGATCTTTCCCTTGTCCGGTTTCTCGATTCCGGCGATGCAGCGCAGGGTCATGCTCTTGCCGCTTCCAGATGCTCCGAGGATCCCTGTTGCGGAGCTTTTGCTGTCGAATGCTGTTTTCAGCGAAAATCCCTTAAAGCTTTTTTTTCTATTTCTACATGGATGGCCATTAAATCCACCTCCTGCTCTTCATTCCCCTGCCGGAGACGATATTGATGAGTGCCACGATCGCGAATGAGATCACCACGATCACCACAACCCAGAAACCGGCAACATCATAGTTTCCTGCCGAGGTTTCTGCTGCGATCGCTACGGAAACGGTTCTTGTCTTACCGAGGATGTTTCCTGCAAGCATGGAAGTTGCACCGTACTCTCCGATCGCTCTCGCAAAGGCAAGTACAGTTCCGGAGGCGATTCCCGGACCTGCTGCCGGTACGATGACCTTCCAGAAGATCTTGCGGTCGCTCATTCCCAGGGTCTGTCCTGCATAGATCAGGTTTACGTCCACCTGCTCAAACGCAGCTCTGGCGTTGCGGTACATCAGCGGAAATGCGATCACTGCTGCTGCAATGACGCAGCCTTTCCAGGTCTGTACAACTTTGAAGTCAAAATTTTCGAGAAGGAACTTACCGAATGAGCGTCTGAGGCTGAAGATCAAAAGGAGAAAGAAGCCTGCAACTGTCGGTGGAAGAACCAGCGGCATCGTGAGGATCCCATCCAGAACCGCTCTGGAACCTGGTTTGAGTTTCATGATCTTTCTTGCACAGAAAATTCCCAGAAAAAATGCGATCGTAGTTGCCACTACGCCTGTCTTGAGGGATATCCACAGGGGACTCCAGTTTATATCCTGTAAAAATTCCATCATTGTATTATTTCCCCTTTATCAGCAAAAAGGGGCAGACTATGATCCGCCCCTTTTGCTGACTTTTTATTTTTTATATTAGTTGGCAGCTTCCTCTGTTGCTTCTGCTTCAGCGTCATCTGCTGTTTCTTCTGCTGTGTATGGAGCGAATCCGTACTCTTCGAATACTTTGAGAGCATCATCTGTCTGAAGGTATGCAAGGAATGCATCTGCTGCCGCTGCTTCGGACTCAGATGCCTCTGCATCCTCTGTCAGTCCTACCGGGTAAAGAACTGGTGTCTCAAGGGATCCAGCTGGTGCTTCTGCGATGATGTCAACTTTATCTGCTACGGAAGCTGCATCTGTTGCGTATACGATACCAATCTCGTTACTTCCTTCGCTGACGGATGCGAGAACGTCTGTTACGTTTTTACCTTCGTTGATCTCCATCTTGTTTACATCATCTTCGATTCCGAGGTTCTTGAAGATCTCACGGGAGTACTGTCCAACCGGTACATCCTCTCCTGCCAGAGCGATGTTAGCTGCGTCTGTGATGTTCTCAAATCCTGTAACCTTGGTTTCTCCGTCCTTTGGTTTGATCAGAACAACTTTGTTCTCAAGGAGATCTACTACGGAATCTTTCTTAGCGAGATCTTCGTCTACCAGAGCGTCCATCTGTTTGGTTGCTGCTGAGAAGAAGATATCACATCTGGAACCTTCTTCGATCTGTGTCTGAAGTGTTCCTGAGCTGTCTGCGTTGAAAGGATATTTACATCCGGATATTCCTCGTTGAAATCCTTCTGGATAACTTCCATAGCGTTGTTAAGGCTTGCTGCGATAAATACATACAGATCTCCACTTGCGTCATCTGCTGTTGCTGCCTGTACACTTCCTGCGCTCATGCCTGCTGCCAGCACACCTGCAAGCATTACTGTAACTAATTTTTTCTTCATATTTTTTCTCCTTTTGTTTATTGTTGTTCTGTTTTGTTCGGTTTTGCCATGTTTTATTTATTTTATCTCAGGTGGCTATTCTTGTCAAACGATTCGCCCTGTGCTATGATAGAAAATGTTAATAAAACCCAAAAATATTTTATAGGAGAAAAATTTTATGAAATTAAGTGCACGCAATCAGTTAAAAGGAAAAGTAATCGACATCAAAACAGGAGCTGTCAACTCTATCGTAACTCTTGACATCGGAGGCGGCAACATCATCGTTTCCACAATTTCCTGCTCTGCAGTAGAAGAACTTGGACTGGAAGTAGGATCTGACGCTTATGCAGTGATCAAGGCTACTAACGTTATGGTTGGTATTGATGAATAAACTCTATACCGCCCAGGAAGTTGCAGACAGACTAAGGGTCAAAAAGACGACGGTATATGAGCTGATCAAACGAGGGGAACTTTCCTCCTCAAAGATCGGCAAGCAGCTTCGGATCAGCGAAGAACAGCTTGCAGAATATCTCAAGGGAACTGTTTCTGATTCCGAACAGCGTCCTGCTTCTCCTGATTTCCGCCCGGAGAGTTCTCTTCTCAAAAGGGATTATCTCCTTAATTCCAGCGGACTTATCATCAGTGGACAGGCTCCTTCTGTGATGGAGCTTCTGATGGGGCAGATGGCTGCACATCCTCTGGGACTGCCGATCCTTCATTCTCATATGAACAGCTACAACGGTCTTTACTCTCTTTATTTCGGGAAAGTACATGCCGCTGCTGCCGGAGTTTTTGCAGAAGATATCACTCCTCTGCTGCCGGGAATCCCACTTGCACTGCTTACACTCTATGAATTTACACTTGGGTTATATATTAAAGAAGGAAATCCCAAGGGCATTTCCGGTATCCAGGATCTTACCCGCAAGGACATCATTCTTGCCAACCGTGAAAAAGGCAGTACCAGCCGGATCTATCTGGATAAACAGCTTAAGAAAATGCAGATCCCTGCTTCTTCCATATCCGGATATCAGAAAGAATTCGTTTCTGACTTTTCTGCCGTTGCTGCAGTGATCGACAGACACTGTGATACTGCGATCGGAGAAAAAGCTGTCGTTCTCAACGCCGGAAAGCTGGACTTTATTCCACTTCTCAAAGTCCGATGTATCTTGTCATGGAGGCCTCTTCTCTGGATTCTCCCGGATTTCAGGCACTCATCGAGATCACCCGTTCCGACGAATTCAAGACTGCACTCCGCGGTCAGAACTGTTATTACACGGCTCATACCGGAGAACTGTCTTATTTATAAAGAATATATATTTTTGTACATAAAAAATCTGCCCCTCCATTTAAGGATGCGGGCAGATTCTTTTTTGTTAATAATCCCAGTCTGAACTGCTGACTCGTCTGTGTCATAGCCTTCGTCAGCATAACCACCGTCGTCATAGGAACTATCATCATAGCTGCCATCGTAACTGTCATCATAGCTTCCGTCATTATAATCATCACTGCTGTCGCTGGAATCATCATAGGAGCCGTCATAACTGCTGTCGTCGTTGCTGTCATAAGAGTTATCATAGGAATCACTACTGCTGTCGGAACTGCTGTCATAAGAGTCACTGCTGTCACTGGAAGAACTGTCGCTGGAACTGCTGTCCTCTGAACTCTCATCACTGCTGTCACTCGTCTCCACTGAATTTCCTCTGTATCTGTTTCTTTCTTTGTGGAAAGGCTCATATAACGCAGGTATACAGAAGATGTACTGTCGTCAAGCATCAGAGAAGCTTTTTCCATATCTCCAAAGTTTACAGAATAAATCTCATAGCTGTTTCCATCTGCTGTGACAAGCTTCATATCATAATTTGCAGAAGTACTGTCAGAAGTGCTCTCTGATGAGTCTCCGGACTCTGTTGTGCTGGAAGAAGTCTCTCCGCCATAATACATCTGCACCTGTTCAGCAGCCTTGATGGAAGACTCCATAGAGATCAGGTTCTTGCCCCAGTCTCCGTCTTCATTTCCGGAAGTTCTCAGATAGAGTTCACGGATATCACTCTGAAGACTGTTTGACAGATAAATAAACTTCGCCTGCGCTGTCTTGGTACCGATCATCTTCGGTGCCGGTGTGGAAGTCGGAAGTGGTGTTACGGTTGCCGGAACAACGGTAGGTGTCGGTGTCGCCATCGGAGTCGGTGTTACTTCAATGAGTTCTCCACCTTGCCTCCGCATCCGGCCAGTGTCAATGCCATAGCCGCCGCTGCGATCATAGCGATATATTTAGATTTATGCATGTTTTCAACCATCCTTTCTGAACTGCAACGAATTACAGTCAAAACTCTCTTGTTTTTCGCGTTCATTATCCCACGGATTTACTTAAATGTCAAATTAAGCAATTATCCAAGGAAATTTCTGCCGATAAAATATCCGAGTACAAGGATACCGAGAACGATTCGATACCATCCAAAAGCCTTGAAATCGTGCTTTTTTGATGTAACCCATCAGGAACTTGATCGCGATAACAGAAACAAAGAAAGCTACCACAACGCCTGTTACCAGTGTCAGGATCTCAGCCGGTGTAAAGGCAAAGCCGAATTTTACCAGTTTCAGAAGGCTGGCTCCGAACATAACCGGGATCGCCAGGAAGAAGGTAAATTCTGCTGCTACTGTTCTTGAGGTTCCTACAAGGATTCCACCGATGATTGTAGAACCGGAACGGGATGTTCCCGGCACTACAGACAGTACCTGAAAGATACCAATCTTGAACGCTGTAGCAAAACTTAAGTCTTCAAGGGAAGTACAGGTCGGTTTTCTTCTCTTATTGTAGTTTTCAACAAGGATAAAGATCACACCGTAAACGATCAGGGCGATCGCAACGACTACATAGTTGTTGAATTTCTCTTCGATAAAATCATTGAACGGAAGGGCGATCACGATCGTCGGGATGCAGGCTACCACGATCTTAAACCAGAGGATCCATTTGTCCTTATCACAGAATTTCTCAACAAAAGTCAGCGCGATACGGGCAACCGGATTCTTGCAGGCAAGCTGCGCTTTCTTTTTCTTCGGGATCTGCCTTATGTAGAACGGCACAATTTCCCCCAGTACAGGACTACGACCGCAAGGATCGCACCCAACTGAATGACAACCAGGAAAAAATCCTTGAACTCTGTGGCCATATCCATCTTGATAAATTCATCTACCAGGATCATATGACCGGTACTGCTGATCGGAAGCCATTCTGTGATTCCCTCTACGATGCCGAGGATCACAACTTTTATAAACTCCAAAACACTCATGTTTCTTTTCCTCTCTGTTTTTATTTTTGATCCAGAACTTTTCTCTGAACTTATACAGTATATTACAGTTTCCGTGGTTCGTAAACCTTTCGATGCATTTTCGTTCAAAGTTTAACTTTTGTTAGATTTCCTGTAATACACAAGACCGGAGAAACATCGTCTGTCTCTCCGGTCAGTAAATTATTATGTCTTATCTGATTTATCTGCTTGCGATCGTTGCAATGTCGATCAGTGTCAGGTTATGAAGGTCTGTGTTCTCAAGGCTGGTTACAAGTGCTTCTGCTGTATCCAGACTGGTAAGGACATTGACACCTGTCTCGATCGCGTTTCGACGGATCACGAAACCATCCTTCTGGTGTTCTACACCCTGCGGCGGTGTGTCGATGACAACGTCGATCTTATGTCCGAGGATAAGGTCCATAAGGTTCGGTGCAGGCTGTTCCAGTTTGTTGGTACGGATCGCTTTGATTCCGTTTTCTTTGAGGACTTTGGCGGTTCCTCTTGTTGCGTAAATGCGGTATCCAAGAGCCTCGAAACGTCTTGCGATCGGAACAACTTCTTCATGGTCTTCGTCCTTGACGGTGATGATCATGTTCTTGTATTTCGGAAGTTTGATCCCTGCTCCGATAAAGGCTTTGTAGAGGCTTCATTGAAGTTCTCTGCAATACCAAGGCACTCACCTGTGGATTTCATTTCCGGTCCAAGCTGATATCTGCGCCGCGGATCTTCTCGAAGGAGAATACCGGCATCTTAATCGCGATATGTTTTGCCTCCGGCTGAAGTCCCGGTTCGTAGCCATATCTTTGAGTTTGTATCCGAGGATGACCTTGGTTGCCAGCGGCACGATCGGGATTCCTGTCACCTTGCTGATGTAAGGTACGGTACGGCTGGAACGTGGGTTTACTTCGATAACATATACTTCTTCGCCGCAGACGATGAACTGGATGTTGATCATTCCGATTACATGGAGTGCCTGTGCCAGACGGCGTGTGTACTCTGCGATCGTATTCTTTGCATTCTGGCTGATAGTCTGTGCCGGATATACGGAGATACTGTCACCGGAATGGATACCTGCACGTTCGATGTGCTCCATGATTCCAGGGATCAGGATATCCTCGCCATCGCATACCGCATCAACTTCAATCTCCTTACCCATCAGGTACTTATCTACCAGGATCGGGTGTTCCTGTGCGATCTGGTTGATGATTCCGATGTATTCCTCTACATCCTCATCACTGACTGCGATACGCATGCCCTGTCCACCAAGTACATAGGAAGGACGAACAAGTACCGGATAGCCAAGTTCGTTGGCTGCTTTTTTGGCTTCTTCGGCGGTAAATACGGTGTGTCCCTTCGGTCTCGGGATCTGGCATTTCTCCAGGATCTCATCGAAGAGCTCACGGTCCTCTGCCGCGTCAACATCCTCTGCTGATGTTCCGAGGATCTTGACTCCCATTTTCATCAGTGCTTCGGTAAGTTTGATCGCGGTCTGTCCACCGAACTGAACAACTGCTCCGTCCGGTTTCTCGATATTTACGATGTTTTCCACATCTTCCGGTGTCAGCGGCTCGAAGTACAGTTTGTCTGCGATATCGAAGTCGGTGCTGACTGTTTCCGGGTTGTTGTTTACGATGATCGTCTCGTAGCCCTCTTTTTTTGAATGCCCAGGTACAATGTACAGAGCAGAAATCGAACTCGATACCTTGTCCGATACGGATCGGTCCGGAACCAAGGACGAGGACTTTTTTCTTATCATGGGTAGCTACGGCTTCGTTTTCTGTGTCCGGTCCGCCATATACAGAGTAGTAATATGGTGTTGCGGCTGCAAACTCAGCAGCACAGGTATCTACCATCTTGTATGCGGCTGTGATCTTGTAGCCCTGACGGAGAGCCTTGATGTCTGCCTCTGTTCTTCCGCAGAGGTCTGCGATCACGTAGTCCGGGAATTCCATGCGTTTCGCCTCAAGAAGAAGTTCTTCTGTCAGCGGCTGGGTCCTGAGTGCCTGTTCCATCTCTACCAGGATCGCGATCTTGTCGATGAACCATCTGTCGATCTTGGTGATCCTGTGGATGTATTCCTTGGAAATATCTCTGCGGATCGCTTCTGCGATCTTCCAGATACGGCGGTCATCTACAACTGCCAGCTCGTCGATCAGCTCGTCTTCATCAAGTCCTGTAAAATCGTAGGACATCAGGCTGTCCACGTGCTGCTCCAGAGAACGGATAGCTTTCATGAGTGCACCCTCAAAGTTATGGCAGATACTCATAACCTCACCGGTAGCTTTCATCTGAGTAGTCAGTGTTCTCTTAGCTGTGATGAATTTATCAAATGGAAGTCTCGGGATCTTGACTACACAGTAGTCAAGCATCGGCTCGAAACTTGCGTATGTCTTGCCTGTGATCGCATTCGGGATCTCATCGAGGGTATATCCAAGAGCGATCTTTGCTGCAACTTTGGCGATCGGGTAACCGGTTGCCTTACTTGCCAGTGCGGAAGAACGGCTTACACGAGGGTTTACCTCGATAACACAGTACTCGAAGCTCTCCGGATGAAGGGCGTACTGTACGTTACATCCACCTGTGATACCAAGCTCTGTGATGATGTTCAGAGCGGAAGTACGGAGCATCTGATATTCCTTGTCTCCAAGTGTCTGGGACGGTGCGACTACGATGGAGTCACCGGTATGGACACCAACCGGATCGATGTTTTCCATGTTGCAGACTGTGATGCAGTTTCCTGCACTGTCACGCATTACTTCGTATTCAATTTCTTTCCATCCTTGCGATGCAGCGTTCTACCAGAACTTCTCCTACACGGGAAGTCTGAGTCCGTTCTCGAGGATCTCTCTCAGTTCATATTCGTTGTTGGCAATACCGCCGCCGCTTCCGCCAAGGGTGTAAGCAGGACGGAGAACGACGGATAACCGATGGTTCTGGTAAATGCGACACCATCTTCTACGGTTGTTACGACCTTGGAAGCTGCGACCGGCTCGCCAATCTTTTCCATGGTGTCCTTGAATTCCTGACGGTCCTCTGCCTTCTTGATGGTCTCTGCAGTGGTACCGATCAGGCGCACATTGTGTTCCTTGAGGAACCCTTTTTCTTCCAGTTCCATTGCAAGGTTCAGACCGGCCTGTCCTCCAAGAGTCGGAAGAACGCTGTCCGGTTTCTCCTTGAGGATGAGCTGTTCTACAACTTCTACAGTAAGCGGCTCGATGTAAACTTTGTCCGCGATATCTTTGTCTGTCATAATGGTTGCAGGGTTGGAGTTCAGAAGAACTACTTCCATGCCTTCTTCCTTGAGAGAGCGGCATGCCTGTGTACCTGCATAGTCGAATTCTGCTGCCTGACCGATGATAATCGGACCGGAGCCAATTACAAGAACTTTGTGGATATCTTTATTTCTCGGCATGATCTGTTCCTCCCATCATTTCCATAAATCTGTCAAACAGGTAGCTGGAATCCTGCGGTCCAGGGCAGGCTTCCGGATGAAACTGTACGGTAAAGATGTTTTTGCCGATGTAAGCCATACCTTCGTTGGTACCGTCGTTTACATTGACAAAAGCAGGTTTCGCGATTCCCTTCTGCTCCAGGATATCTGAGTCAACAACATATCCATGGTTCTGTGAGGAAATGTAAACACGTCCTGTCGCAAGATCCTTGACCGGATGATTGCCGCCTCTGTGTCCATATTTCATCTTGTGTGTATCTCCGCCTGTTGCAAGTGCCATCAATGATGTCCGAGGCAGATCGCAAAGATCGGCACATCAGATTCATACAGCTTACGGATTTCTTCTATTATAGTAGTACACTCCTTCGGGTCTCCAGGACCATTGCTGAGCATGATTCCGTCCGGGTTGTCCGCAAGGATCTCTTCTGCCGGTGTAAGTGCCGGATAGATGGTTACCTGGCAGCCTCTCTCATTCAGGGAACGGGCGATATTGCGCTTCGCGCCGAAGTCCATGAGAGCTACTTTGGTCCATTGCCCTTGAGAACGTCCTTCTCACGGCAGGTAACTTTCTCGACTACTTTTCCAGTTGTATATGCTTTTAAGCGGGGGATTATTTCATCTAAGTTGTAGTTTTCGTTGACTGTGATCATACCATTCATGGTACCTTTTTCACGAAGAATTTTGGTAAGAGCACGGGTGTCAATACCTGCGATACCCGGTATATCATGTTTTTCAAGAAAATGCTGGATCGTATCCACGCTTCTGAAGTTGCTTGGGATACGGGATAATTCACGAACAATAAAACCATCGATCCAGGGCTTCCTGGACTCCTGGTCCTCATAACAGATACCATAATTGCCAATCAGAGGATAAGTCATGCAGACCGCCTGTCCTGCATACGATGGGTCAGTCATTACTTCGAGATATCCTGTCATGGAAGTATTAAAAACAATCTCACTGATGACTTCTCTTGTTGAACCGATACTGGTTCCTTTAAACACATGGCCGTCTTCTAATATCAGAAATGCTTTCATATAATCTCCCTTTCTGCTTTTTATCTAAATCTTCAAGATTGTATCATAAGAGTTTTGTTTTTCAACAGATTCCGACACTAAAAAATAATTCAGTTGTACTCAAAAAACTTTTCTTTGGTAAATTGTTGCAGTTGAAAAGACAAAACCAAAAAATTAAAACTATTTTTGATTTTACTCTTGACATTTCATCCCTCATAGGTTATTATAATCAGGCAGTCGGCGAGTTCGACTGATTATATCAAATGCAGAAGTGGCGGAATTGGCAGACGCGCAGGCTTCAGGTGCCTGTGGTCGCAAGATCGTGTGGGTTCAAGTCCCATCTTCTGCATTTAATCAGACAATGTCTGATTCATATGAATGCAGAGTGCG
>ENA-OQIM01000703-OQIM01000703.1-human-gut-metagenome-genome-assembly--contig:-NODE-703-length-12506-cov-1.488489_pt1 | contig 12506 bp, 14 predicted proteins | sample MGYA00242579_ERZ504744 | MGnify/ENA primary metagenome ERZ504744 (study PRJEB26092, sample SAMD00036441) | human gut metagenome | host: Homo sapiens | study: EMG produced TPA metagenomics assembly of...
TGATACTCAACAAATGGCACGCAAGATTATGAGAAGCCTCAATATCTGACAGGGTTGTTCTTCCATAACATTGCACGCCGCTGGCCTTCTTGTCCGGTAGTCGATCCGAATGGAAACTGGATGGCAGAAATGGAGATTTATGAATTGGAAGACGGGGGGGATATATAAGGAGAACAACGATGAGTTCACCCAACAGTTTAAAGTTTACCTTCACGCCGTTGAAAGGATGGAACATCTATGCTGAAGGTGCTCTGCGTCTTACCAATAATAAGACTACTCAAAACAAAATTCCTATTTATAATTATAATGTAGCCAATGAGCCGATGTTACGTGATTCTGGATACGGAACAGTGACTTATGTGTATGATAACCGCTACAAGCAAAACTATTATGCTGTAAATGTTTATACCGATTATTCTCACAGCTTTGGAAAACATAATGGAAAAGTTTTGTTGGGCTTGAACTATGAACGTTATAATCAAGACAATATGTGGGCAAGCGGTACAGACTTAACAACTGAAGATAAACCTTTCTTGAGCCAGACACAAAGTAACAAGAAGAATGGTGACGGTTATTGGAATCGGGCTACAGCAGGTTATTTCGGACGTTTCAATTATGATTATGACGGTAAGTATCTGGCGGAGTTTAATATTCGTTATGACGGTTCTTCACGTTTCTAGCCGATAAGCGGTGGGCATGGTTCCCGTCGGTATCTTTGGGATGGAATATTGCCCGTGAGGAGTTCTTTGAGAAATTGAGTGAAACAGTTAATACGCTGAAACTTCGTGGTTCTTGGGGACAATTAGGTAACACTAGTTCCAATTATAACAGTTTCTGGGATTGGTATCCGTTCTATCAGCAGCAGGCCATCAGTCTGCATCCAGCAACTGGCTGATTAATGGCGAAAAACAAAATACATCTTCCCTTCCCAGCATCGTTAATGCTACCATGACTTGGGAAACGGTGGAAACATGGGATTTCGGTTTTGATTTCGGCGCTTTTAATAATCGCCTGACCGGTACTTTTGATTGGTATAGTCGTACTACAAAAGACATGATTGGTCCGGCACCTATCTTGGGTTCTGTATTGGGTACTAATGCTCCCAAAACCAACAACTGTGATATGCGTACTTCGGGGTGGGAATTGGAAATCGGATGGCGTGATCAGATTAATGATTTCAAATATGGTGTTCGGTTCAATCTCTCGGATAATCGATCTAAATTCTGACCTATCCATACGATGGGGAGTTTAGCAATCAAAGTATCGGAGGGTATTATAATGGCAAGTATTTAAATGAAATTTGGGGGTATGAAAGTGTCGGTCTGGCTTCTTCAAAAGTAGAAATGGACAATTGGCTGACAACCAATAAGCCCAACTGGGGAAGCAACTGGGGTGCAGGTGATGTGATGTATAAGGATTTGAATGGAGATGGCATTGTCAGTTCCGGTGCAAATACTTTGGACGATCACGGTGATTTGAAACGTATTGGTAATGCGACTCCTCGTTATCGTATCGGTTTGAACTTAGATGCGGCATACAAGGGATTTGATTTTTCTATTTTCTTTCAAGGAGTGTTGAAACGCGATTGGTTCTTCGGTGCCGGTGATGCATACTTTTGGGGAGCGCAAGGAAATATGTGGCAAAGCGCCTGCTTTGAAGATCATTTGGACTATTGGACGGAAAACAATACTGGTGCATATTATCCGAAACCTTATTTTGGCGGTATTCAGAAAAATCAGCAGACACAGACGCGTTATTTGCAAAGTGCCGCCTATCTCCGTTGCAAGAATATCCAGTTGGGGTATACTTTGCCGAAATCTCTGTTGTCACCGGCCGGAATCAGTAATTGCCGCATTTATCTGTCATGCGATAATTTATTCACTATCACTAGTCTGTCCGATATATTTGATCCCGAAGCTTTCGGAGGATATGGTGACGAAGGATGGGGCAGTGGTAAAACTTATCCGTTGCAACGTACTGTTTCTGTGGGTGTAAATCTTAGCTTTTAACTAATAAAAAGAAGAATATTAATGAAAATAAATACAAAACACATCGGATTATGTTCTTTTGTTGGGTGCTGCTATGAGTACCACCTCGTGTAACGATCTGCTCGACCTTGATCCTGTAAGCCAAATCACACCGGAGTCATTCTATACATCAGCCGATCAGCTGGCTACTTACTTGAATAATTATTATAGTTCCTATTTGGTTGCTCCCTATAGCGGAGAGATGTATCATACGCAGAGTTATAGTGATGGTATGGCACGTTCTGACGGTAATACCGATATCATGTTGGCTGGGTTGAACGGTAATACGACTCTTTTTGCCGATGACCATTGGGAAGTTTCTTCGGGGAAAAGCCCTTCAGGGATACTATGGAGGAGTACGCGTTTACAATTATTTTTTAGATAAGGCAGTTACCGGTTATGAGAATGGAACGATTACCGGCGATGCGGAACTGATTAAGAACTATATCGGAGAGGGTTACTTCTTCCGTGCATTGTGTTATTTCCGAATGTTGGCCTATTATGGTGATTTACCCATAGTTACCAAGGTCTTGGAAGATAATGATGAGGTCATTGTAGAAAACAGTAAGCGTACTCCGCGTAATGAAGTGGCACGTTTCATATTGGAAGATTTGGACAAAGCTATTTCATATTTAGCAAGTCGAGGCAAGTTCAATGGTCAGCGTGTCAATAGAGAGGCGGCTTTGCTGTTTAAATCTAGAGTAGCCTTGTTTGAAGCCACTTTTGAAAAGTATCATAAAGGAAGCGGACGTGTACCGGGAGATAATAATTGGCCGGGAGCAATATGCCTTATAACAGTGGAAAGAATTTCAGTATTGATAGTGAAGTGGATTTTTTCTTGACAGAAGCTATGAATGCTGCAAAACAGGTAGCCGATAATGCGCAACTGACTACCAATAATCATGTAATAGAACCTCAACCGGGTGTCATCACAGGTTGGAATGACTATTTTGAAATGTATAGTCAGCCTTCACTGGCTAATGTCCCCGAAGTCTTATTGTGGAAACAGTACAGCTTTAGCCTGAGTATCAGTCACGATGCAGCCTATCGTGTGAAGACTGGTTGTGCCGATGGATATACCCGTACCTTTGCAGAGTCTTTTCTGATGAAGAATGGATTACCCATTTATGCCAGCAATGACTATCAGGGTGATGTCAGCATTGATAATGTGAAAGCCGGTCGCGACGAACGTCTTCAGCTTTTTGTTTGGAGTGAGAGTACGCTGCTTGATTCTGATCCTAGTGCGCCTCAGTACAGTCAGCCATTCAAGAAACCCGGTATCGATAATTCAAATCAAGAAATACGTTGTATCACAGGGTATCAGCCACGTAAGTATTATACGTATGATTATACCCAGACTCCGAATGATGAGTTGCGCTGTACTAACGCATGCCCTGTTTTCCGTACAGCTGAGGCATTATTGAACTATATGGAAGCTTGTTATGAAAAGAATGGAACACTGGATGCTGATGCCAGAAAGTATTGGATGCAATTGCGTGAACGTGCCGGGGTGAGCACTGATATTGACGCTACAATTGCTGCTACCGATCTTTCCAAAGAAAAGGATTTCGGGGTGTATTCAGGGACTTCCATGGTGGATGTGACCTTGTATAATATTCGTCGCGAACGTATGAACGAGCTTTTCAGTGAAGGACAACGTTTTGCCGATTTGATTCGTTGGCGCTCCTTTGACCGTATGATAACTGCAAAGTGGATTCCTGAAGGAGTGAATTTTTGGGATAATCTTTATCTGTTGTATGATGCTGATATCAAGGCGGACGGGACATCGGATGCAGTTGTCTCTGGTAAAGAGCAAGGCAAGTATCTACGTCCTTACAGCCGTAATTTGGAGAGTTCCAACGAACTGCGTGATGGTTATAACTGGCATGAGGCATATTATTTGTATCCGATAGGAATCAGTGATATACGTACAGCTTCTGCTGACCGCGATATAAACAATAGCAATATATATCAGAATATAAAATTGGCCCACTACGGCAGGCGGACATGCTGAAAAATAATTTTTTTCATAAGGTTGGGTCAATAAATATTCAGAAGTAAAAGTATTCGTTTTTTGGGATAATATTTTTAACATAGCAAAAGGGCAGGGAGTTCGTGAGGATTCTCTGTCTTTTGTCATATATGGTCTTTAGATTTTTCGGGCTGTTTTTGGTTGAAATACCTGGCAGTGATGGAGGTTTCGGGTTTGTAATCCGTTGATGTCAGCCAATGCCCTGACTTGGAAATGCTTTATATCAACTTCCAGCATCAATTTACCCAATTTGATGCAATTCATGGGTGGATCGTATTTTCATAGGCGTAAGAATTGGTGTGCTGCAAAGATCGGAAAATCTCCGGGTTGATAAAGGAAAGAGTGAAAAATATGAAAAAAGAAGCCCGGTCCATTTTGTGGTAAGCGGACCGGGCTTTACAATCAATTTGTCAATCGTTTATAACCAATGGGGCTGCTACCTCCATTGGAACTTTAGAACTGTGCGACAGGGCGCGTGGCGTAATTGCTGGCTTTGCTGTTGGCAACTATCGCACCACTAACGAAATTCAGATACCAGGCGGATTCTGCCGAGTGTTCGGAAGAAGACCAGTACCCCTTGCGTGTGAAATCATTGAAACAATCTTGTTTGTCTTTGCAAATGACTCCGGTTTTTTGAAGTTCCCACAACAAAGTCAACTCGCCTGCCGACGGTAAATACCATTCACCTGCCGATTTGCCGCTGGTACTGTATTGGTAGCAGTAACCTCCTGCCGGGTAACTGGAAGAACTTTTACCAAGATAGGCGGTGTGAGCCTTTCCGTTGAAGTCGCTGATGGCTCCTTCTGACACCCAGGTGGCAGGTTGTCCGGTTTCAACATGGATGGTTGCTCCCTTGATGCGTTCCTCGTCCTTATCGGAGAAGAAAGAATCGGCGGTTCCGTCATAATAAGGGAGAACACCGCTTGTCAATGTACCGTCAGCGGTGGTATAGTTTTCGATGCCTTCTATATCTTCTGCTTTGCTGATCCATTTGGTACTGGACTGGTTGTCGCTTAATGCCACGATGCGTCCGAATGGAGAAGTGGACAGGGTGGGCGAGAGATTGCGTCCGCATCATCCAGAGCATAGACAATACCGATGCAGGTTTTATTCTCATTCTTCTCGCTGGAGAAGGTAGCGTCGCTATAGTAATAATCGCCTACCTTGGCAGAAGGTAAAAGAGTGCAAGTGAGTGTCGGCGCTTCGTATACTTTGCCTTTCTCCAATTTGATGGTTGTCGAAGTAGCTGTCTCATACACTTCACCGGTGGTGGTAACAAGGGTGAAATGCAATTGTGCTTCGGAAGGGAAGAAGGAGATGTAAGTGGTTCCGGAAATACCGGTTTTGTTTTTAATAGTGATATTTCCTGTTTGGGTACTGCTAAACTCTCCGTCTTTTAGTTTCATAACGGCACTCGAGTAGAGGTTTCCGGCAGTGGCGGTTACGGTAATTCTTGTGATGTTGTTCAAAGGACTGTCACCGTTGGCGGTGAACTGGAATTTACCGATGGTGACCAAGCTAGTCATTTCGCAGGCGGAAGAGCCTGTAGTTTCGTTCATGCTGGCTTTACACAGTGCCCACGAGTAATCATAATTTGTTATACCTGCCAGTGTTCCGTCTTGTCCGCTCAGGTTGAGGGTTTGAGTCAGAGTGTCGCTGCTGGTCGCGGTGATGGCTGCCGCCGGGTAGAATACGGCAATTTCATTCTCGTTCTTTACTAGTGTCGAAAGATCGCCCGTAAAGGTATCAGAAGAGTCAGTTTCTCTTGTGAGAATCGTTTTGGGAACACCGCTGGAACCGGTTTTCATTACGGCCAGTTGGCTGTTGGCGTTCCAGTTGCCTTGCAGGATGCCTGTATCCTCTGCATCTGAAGAACGGGGGGACAGTGATGCTGTGAGAGAAAAAGGAACGGTGGAGGTTGTTGTAACTTGATCATCGTCATCGCTACACCCCAACATGCATAGAGCGATGCCCAAACAGAGAATAGTTGTTGTTCTTTTCATCATTCGTTTTCGTTTTGCTGTTTTATGATTAAAACTTGAATGGTATTTATTATTTAATTTTAGATAGCAAAGGTAAATGTTCTCGGTCGATTTTTCTAATCTATTCGGCGAAAGCTGTTTTTTTTTTCGATAAATTAGGGGAATAAGGGGAAATTTGAGGTGAAATGTAAAGAAGTGGATGGACGGGAAGCGAACACTTTCCGTCCATCCTGTCAGGATGGCGATGATTATTTCTTTTCACCGAAGTCGGCTTGTTGTTTTTCCACCTCTTTCAGCCTTTGTGCATTCCGTTCTTTCAGCAGACGTTCTTGTTCCAGTTCGGAAGCCGATTTGGCGGCTGATTGTCCAAAAGGTGAGTCGCTGCTCATGGGAATCAGCGCAGCTTCACTTTCGGTATAGATGAAAGGATGAGCTGCGGCTTGCTTTCTAATTCCAACACTGCGCTGGCAGGCATTTGCGAGCCTTCGAACAATACGCTGGCAGTGATTTTGATTTTACCCGGCTTTAAGGTGGATTGTATCAGCACGGGGGCTGTCCCCCATTTTACCGGAGCCGGATTGGCCAGTATATTCGCTCCGCCTAAAATACGTCCTTCTCCTTCTACATGGAATTTCACATAATAGTTGTTCAGACGTTTGATATTCCCGTTTTTATCGGCTATGGCGGCTACTACGGTTACAAAGTCGGAGCCATCAGCTTTTAAGTCGGTGTTTTCATTGTCAACCCAAAGCAGCAGTTTCTCGGGACGCCGGGCCGGTCGTACTTCGTGCGTGGCAACTACTTTTCCGTCTATGATGCCTTCGGCCAGTAGGAACACCTCGTCCTGTTTCTTCTTTCTCATAGACATGTTCTTGTCTATCATGAAGTCGTATATATCTTTGAATGTTATAACGGGTGAGGGCATTCCTTCTTTCGTTGCCGGCTTGGTGTAAGTCCATGTCTTGCCACCTTTATTATAAGTAAGCCGCACCTCGTCACAATTGGAGTATACAGTAACGTCTTTGGGTGAGAAGGGAGTCATTTCATGGGCGATGTGCACCATCGGTCCTGTTTCGAAAAGACGGTCTTGCTTTTCGGGCGAGCGCTGGGCTTTGAACATATAATAAGCATATTTGGGTTGACGGAATACGTCCATCACACCACCATAGAAGGGATCGGGATGATAGCCGCGTTGGTGGTCGAACGAGTGCCACAAACAGCCGCCGACGTGTTGGCGCGGAGTACGGCAGAGTACATCGTAACAGGTGAAAGGATAACGGGGAGCGGCATAGTGCTGTGCTGGATGAGCATAGCCTGTTCCCCCCAGTTGCGTGCCACACGGCTGGGGGAGTTGTGCGAATTCCAGTCGTCTACATTATCTCCCCACTCGCGGGTGAAATAGGTTATTTTAGGGTCGAGGCTTTTGATGGCCCAGTCCTTGTCCGCGTTGGCCGGATGAGTGAAGAGTACCGGATATACCTCATGTCCCTGCTTCGCTGTCGCAACCGGAGTAGCAATACGGATAAGGGTATTCTTGATTGACAATATCGAGGGTATTTTGGGCGAAGTCTGCCGGATACCAGGTTTCATTCAGAATAGGTTCCCATAACCATACACAAGGGTGATTGCGATCACGCCGTACCAGGTTGCGGATATCGCTATAGACACGTTGTGCAAATTCGGGGGCGTCATTCCAGAATTGCCATCCGGAGTGTTGACGATGACGAACAAGCCAGTTCGTCGCAGGCGTCCATAAAGGCGGGGTCTTGAGGGCAGTGAGCATTCCGGATGACTTTCATACCTGCGTCGCGTAGCTTTTTAGCGTCGCGCCAATGAATGCTGTTGGCAACGGCATTGCCTACTACGGCAAAATCCTGATGGCGGTTGGCGCCAATCAGTGGGCTTGGATAAGGTTTGCCGTTCAGCCAGAATCCGTCCTTGCCCTTGAATTCTACGCTGCGGATACCGATGCGGCGGCGGTAGCCGTCCACTACATTTCCTTCATTGTCGCGGATACGGACAATCAGGTTATATAACGTAGGCGTTTCAGGGCTCCAAAGCAGGGGAGACTTCAACATTATTTTATCTTTTGAAGTGACTGCCTTGCCCGGACGTACTTGAATGACATCGTTCAGAAATGCGGCTTGTGTGCCGTCGGGTTGCTGAAGTTCATATTCTACTACTCCTTTGAAGTTCTTTTTACTGTCATTACGTATATGGGCTTTCAGGATTATTTCTGCGGAAGTGTCGGAAACTTTGTCGTATGACACGAAAAGCCCGCCGCCTGCCATTTCGTTTTCGAAATTGGGATCGGTGATGAAAACCGGACGATGGGCTATTAGCCAGCAGTCACGATAGATGCCGCCAAAATAAGTATAATCCAGTACATCCTGTGCTTTGCCGGGAGGATAGCTGGGGTCATTGCTGTTGTCTGCCCATACGGCTATCACATTGTCTGTTTCCCAATTCAGTGCGTCGGTGACATCAACGACTACAGGCAGGTATCCGCCAAAGTGTTCAGTCAATAAATTGCCGTTTACGAAAACTTTGCTTTTCCCCATGATAGCTTCGAAATGCAGGAAAAGTTTTTTGCCTTTCAATTCATCTGTCGGAGTGAAATGTTTGCGGTACCATACCTCGCCTTGATAGTTGATACATCCACTGGCCTCAGTCGGTACATATTCAATGCCGTCAGGCAGGGAAACCATTTTCCAGTTCCGGTCATTAAAGTCGGTCGCTTCTGCACCTGTAGCGGCTCCTTTGTGGAATCGCCATGCCGGATTCATGGAATATACTTCACGTCCGGAGTTTGCCAGTTCATAGAAACCGGCAGTAGAGAATTCAGGTTGGTGGGCTGCCTGCATCTCATAGAGAGGGAAAAATAGTAAAGCGATGAGATAAAATAAGATGTTTTGTTTCATGGTTCTATGTATCTTGATAATTTAATGAAGGTCAAAGATAAGAAATAAAAAAATACTGGGGAAATAAAAAAGAGAAGCAATTCTGCTTCTCTTTGATTGAAGTTGCGGAGGCCTGACTCGAACAGACGACCTTTGGGTTATGAGCCCAACGAGCTACCAACTGCTCCACTCCGCGATGTTGTGTTTTGATTACGGGTGCAAAGGTACGGCTTTTTTTCTAATCTCCAAACTATTTCTGTATCTTTTTCTCAAATAAAATAATCTTTTTAGCTAATGTGTTGATATATAGAGCGTATACGATATGTTAATTAACGTTTGCTTCAAGATTATACTTTATTTGTTTGTGTGGTACAAAGAAAAAATGTAATTTTGCTCACATATATATGTAATGTGCAATTGAACTTATATGGCAGTATCAAAGACTAGGCTAAATTGGTAGACGTCGCCCGTCAGCTTTTTGCGAAGAATGGGGTGGATGATACGACAATGAATGATATAGCGGTGGCTTCCAAGAAGGGAAGACGCACGCTCTATACGTATTTCAAGAGCAAAGAAGACATTTATATGGCAGTGGTGGAGTCGGAGTTAGAGATGCTGTCGGGGGCTATGGAGAAAGTGGCTGAACAGGATATCGCTCCTGATACGAAAATACTGCGGCTGATAGAAACACATCTGGACTCTATCAAGATGGTGGTGTTCAGGAACGGGACTTTGCGTGCCGGCTTTTTCCGTGATATATGGAGAGTGGAGGCGGTGCGGAAGAATTTTGACCGGACGGAAACAAAGCTGTTCAGGCAGGTGTTGACGGAAGGAAAGGAAAAGGGAATCTTTGATATAGACAATGTGAATATCGTGGCGGATATTGTGCACTATTGCGTGAAGGGCATTGAAGCGCCTTATATACGTGGCCAGATAGGTGAGGAACTGGACGATGAGACAGGATGGGCATACGTGGCAAAAATTGTGTATGGCGCATTGGGGGCGTAAAGAACAGAATAAGGAATAAAATTAACTTTATAATTATAAAATCAAAAATTATGGGATTATTAACAGGAAAGACTGCGATTGTGACAGGTGCCGCTCGTGGTATTGGTAAAGCGATTGCATTGAAGTTTGCTGCCGAAGGAGCAAATATTGCTTTTACAGACTTGGTAATTGATGAAAACGGTCAGAATACAGAAAAAGAAATTGCTGCGTTGGGTGTAAAGGTGAAAGGTTATGCTTCTAATGCTGCGAATTTTGAGGATACAGAGAAGTGGTTAATCAGATTAAGGATGATTTCGGTTCTGTTGATATTCTGGTGAACAATGCAGGTATCACGAAAGATGGATTGATGATGCGTATGAGTGAGGCGCAGTGGGATGCGGTAATCGCTGTGAACTTGAAGTCTGCCTTTAACTTTATCCACGCATGTACTCCGATCATGATGCGTCAGAAGAGTGGAAGCATTATCAACATGGCTTCCGTAGTGGGTGTTCACGGAAATGCCGGTCAATGTAACTATTCTGCTTCAAAAGCCGGTATGATCGGTCTGGCTAAATCCATCGCTCAGGAATTGGGCTCTCGCGGTATCCGTGCCAATGCCATCGCTCCGGGATTCATCATCACGGATATGACAGCCAAATTGTCTGACGAAGTAAAAGCTGAGTGGGCCAAGAAGATTCCTTTGCGTCGTGGAGGTACTCCTGAAGATGTGGCGGATGTAGCTACTTTCCTGGCTTCTGATATGTCTTCGTATGTATCAGGACAGGTTATCCAGGTTGACGGCGGTATGAACATGTAATATGACAGTTGTTTACGAGGATAATCATATTGTTGTAGTCAATAAGACTTCTTCCGAGATCGTTCAGGGAGACAAGACCGGTGATACTCCCTTGTCGGAGATGGTGAAACAATACCTGAAAGAGAAATATAATAAGCCGGGAAATGTTTTCATTGGAGTGACCCACCGCTTGGACCGTCCCGTCAGCGGGTTGGTGGTGTTCGCCAAAACGAGCAAGGCATTGCCCAGACTGAATGAGATGTTCCGTAATGGTGAGGTGAAAAAGACCTATTGGGCCATAGTGAAAGAATGCCCCAAGGAAACGGAGGGCGAGCTGGTTCACTATTTGGTGCGTAACGAGAAACAGAATAAGTCTTATGCATACGATAAGGAAGTAAAGAATTCCAAGAAAGCTGTACTTCATTATAAACTTATCGGCCATTCTCAGAATTACTATTTATTGGAGGTGGATCTGAAAACCGGAAGGCATCATCAGATTCGTTGCCAGTTGGCCAAGATGGGATGTCCCATTAAAGGTGATTTGAAATATGGCTCTCCACGTTCCAACCCGGATGGCAGTATCTGTCTGCATGCCCGGACGGTACAGTTCGTTCACCCTGTGTCGAAGGAAATGATCCGGTTGACTGCGCCGGTACCCGAAGGTAACTTGTGGAACGGTTTTGAGATAGACTAAAGATAGAAAACAAAAAGGGAATGCTTCACAGCATTCCCTTTTCTTACTTTTAGGCATCTTTCATTTACTTCAAAACTTCTCCGCTTTCGCTGAAAAGTACAGTGCTTTCAGTTCCCTCTTTATCAGTTAAAACAACCTTGTAAGTTTTAGTTCCATCTTCGTTTGCTTCTACGGCAGCTTCTTTGATAGTAGATTCTGCATAGTTCTTTGTGATAGCTTCCTGCACGGCAGCCGGAAGGTCTTTCACTTCAATAGGGGTAAAATCATTTATCATAGTTATGGTCACAGAGTCCACCATAAAGTTGTCGGCGAATGCTACTGATGTTCCTAATCCCATTACCAATGCTACTGCAACAAATAACTTTTTCATAATTGTAGGTTTTTACTGTTAATACTATGTTGTTTTGTTTTCTCTGATAACAGAATGACAATATCTGTGCCAGAAAATAGATTGAATCTTTAAAATATTGATAATTAATGGATTACTCTTAGTGGAGGATGAAAGGAACATGGGGATAAGTGTGGAACATGGGGAATGCTTTGTGGAATTATTCCACATATCCGGCGGGAAGATGAGTTTATATGCTGTAAGGCTGTGCCCGATAGGAACAGTAGGGACAACAGCCTTACGGTACAGTAGCTTCTTGTTGGTAAAGTTATTGAATATCGTACAGTTTCAATTTGTTATATAAAGTCTTCCGGTCTATGCCTAATAAGATGGCGGCTTTACTTTTATTGTTTCCTGTCTGCTTCAATGCCTCAAGGATACGTTTCTTTTCCGCCGCTTCATCATGCAGGCTGAACGTCTGCGGACTGGCGGACATTACAGGTTCCTGCAACTCATAACCTAATTCGGCAAGGGTGATAAAGTTGCTCTGTGCCAACAGGGTGGCACGTTTTACTATATTCTTCAGTTGCCGGAGATTTCCGGGCCATGAATACGTTTGTAAAGCTTGGCTGGCAGCGGCGTCAAACCCTATCAGCTGGCGGTCCAGTTCCCTGTTTGCCTGGTCCAAAAAGAAATTGGCGAATAGCAGGATATCTTCTTGCCGTTCTTTTAATGCGGCATACGAAGGGTAAATTCATTG
>ENA-OQIM01000704-OQIM01000704.1-human-gut-metagenome-genome-assembly--contig:-NODE-704-length-12504-cov-1.664701_pt1 | contig 12504 bp, 13 predicted proteins | sample MGYA00242579_ERZ504744 | MGnify/ENA primary metagenome ERZ504744 (study PRJEB26092, sample SAMD00036441) | human gut metagenome | host: Homo sapiens | study: EMG produced TPA metagenomics assembly of...
CTGTTCACACACCACTATCCCGCGAGGTGTTTTGGCATGAATATGCCAAAATCCCGAGACATACAAGCCAAAATTCCATTGCCGCAGGCAATCTGGAATGAATTTTGGCTACGTTACTGTGAACGGAATGAACAGTAACGAAAAAGCTGAAGAGCGGATTGTTGCGCGGATGTGTTTTGTGGTGTATAATTAAATGCAATAGGCTTGTGAACAGTAGCTCTGTAATTTAAGCAAGGATATAAGGTGAACAATTTTGAAAAAGACGATAGAAGAACTATTAAGTGGAAATTTCAGACATGAACATCCGCAGCTCCTTTTTTCGCAGGACAAAATAGAAGTGACTCTGAAAGCAGGTGATGTGTACAAAGGGGAACTGTATTTCGGAACAGAGGATAATCAGAAAATACGTGGATATATTACATCTTCCAACAGGCGCGTGGTACCGGGAACCGAGAAATTTTCGGGAACTACGGTGAGACTGCAGTATGGAATTGACGGTGCGGGGATGCACCCGGGTGAGAGACATGAGGGATGGCTTTGTTTCACCACAGACATTGGAGAATATAAGCTGCCATTTCTTATTCAGACAGAGAAAGCAGAACTGAAAAGTGCAGCCGGAGATGTGCCGGATATGGATACCTTTGTGAATATTGCAAAGGACGATTTTAAAGAAGCATATCGTGTTTTTACAGACCGCAGATTTGAACTTCTGTTAAGAAATGCCGGACAGAAAGAGAAAGCTCTTTATAAGGGACTCTCAAAACAGCCTGTGACATTTCAGCATGTAGAAGAGTTTCTGATCGGAACGGGAAAAAAGGATCCTGTAAAAATTGAACTGAAGGCAGATCAGAACAGCTTCTATGATATCAGTGAATCTGTCCGCGAAACTTTTGCAGTCCAGAGGAGCGGATGGGGACATCTCAGGCTGGAGGTAGAGGCGAAAGGTGATTTTCTTGGAAGTTTCCAGGCATGTGGTCACAGATGAGGATTTATAGGAAGCTATTATCAGGTGGAATATGTAATCCGTAAAGAAAAGCTGAAAAAAGGACGTCAGTTTGGTGAGATCACTGTGAAGAGTCCTTATCAGCAGCTGACTTATCAGATCACTGCATCCATGGAATCGAAAGTGCAACTCAAAACAGAGATTCATGTGAAACGGCATAAGCTGGAACTGTTACGTGACCTTGCAGAATACTCTTGCAAAAGAATGGACAGTAAGACATGGATCGGCAGCAGCAGATTTGTCCTTAATCAGTTAAGGGAAGAAGGCTGTGATTATCCGGAATATCAGATGTATGAAGCATACATTCTTCATATGGAAGAAAAGGATGAGCAGGCAAGAGAAATCCTGAAGAAATTTAAACATCAGAACTTTGTCAGAGAGAATCTGGAACTGGCAGGTGCTTACCTTTATCTCTGCGTTCTTACAGGATTGCACAAAGACAGAGAACAGGCGATAAGACGTCTGTACAATTTCTTTCTGCAAAAGGAAGACAGTTTCCTGTTGTTCAAACTCTGGCTGGAGATGAATCCGGAGGATAAGGGTTCCCCTTCAAGCTGGTATTTATGATGGAGGAACTTTTTGAGAAAGGCTGCAGGAGTCCGTTTCTGTATCTGGAAGCATGGAATTATATCAGCAGTGATACAACACTTCTTCACAGAATGAGCAGTTTCTGGACACAGGTATTTTTATTTGCGGGAGAGAAAGGTCTTCTGACAGAAGAGCTGGTGATGAGATTTGCCTATCTTACAGGGTATGAGAGAGAATTTTGTACCAGTATGTACAGAGCACTGGCAATGGGATACGATGCTTTTGAATCCGATGATACGCTGGAAGCAATCTGCAGATATATCATGCTTGGAAATCCGAGAAAACCGGAATATTTCAGATGGTTTTCCCTGGCAGTGGAGAAAGGGATCCGTCTGACAAGGATATATGAATATTATGTGGAAACAATGGATACATCTTATCAGAGAGAACTTCCAAAGCCCCTTCTGATGTATTTTACCTATAATAATACTTCTCTTGCAGATGATAAAAAGGCATTTATTTATGCAAGTATTGTGGGAAACAGAGGCCGTCAGCCACAGACATATGCGGATTACAGGGATCATATGAAGATTTTTGCCATGCGCAAGGCGAAAGAAGGACGGATGAATGAGAATTATGCGGTCCTTTATCAGGAATTTTTAAGCAATCCCAAAACAGAAGGACAGGCAAAACTGCTCGTGCAGAAGCTGTTTACACACAGACTGTACTGTGATGATAAGAAGATACGCTATGTGATCGTGCGCCATGAACAGCTCAGGGAAGAAGAAATTTACCCATGTATCCAGGGCGTAGCTTATCCAAGAATTTATACAGATGATGCGGTGATCCTGTTTCAGGATGGGAAGCAGAGAAGATATGTATCAACAGTAGATTATAATATCAAGAAATTATTCGATGAGCGTGAACTGACAGATAAGGTTCTTGGTTTTCATATTGAAGAGCCGGGACTGGTACTTCACTGCAGTGAGCATACAGAACTGAAACCGGAGAATCTTCAGGCATTCCAGAGAATCCCGGAGTCAGAGGAATTTTCAGATGAATATCAGAAATGTATCAGAGAGAAGCTGCTTTCTTATTATTCCGAACACACCAGAGCAGAAGAAGCAGATAATTATCTGAGACAGATGGATTATAAGAAATATGCGGCTGTAGACAGAACAGCTCTTCTGGAAGTACTGATCTCCAGAGGAATGTATCAGCAGGCAATGTCCATTGTTTCCCAATTCGGATATGAAGGAATCCGCATAGAGAGCCAGCTGAAGCTGACCAGCAGAATGCTGACAAGATGTGAGATGGAGGAGGATGACGAATTGCTTGCCCTTGCATCGGATGTATACAGACGCGGAAAATATGATGAAGTGATCCTGAAGTATCTTATGGAATACAGATTTGGTCCTGTAGATGAACTGATATCTGTATGGAAAAGTGCGCAGGGCTTTGAGATGGATACTTATGAACTGGAAGAGAAGCTTCTTGGCCTTCTGATGTTTACTTCTGATTACAGGAAAGAGGGAGAGAAGATCCTGGAGGATTATGTTCATCACAGCGGAAAGGAACGTATTACAGGAGCATATCTTACGCAGACTGCATATGGTGCATTTGTAAAAGAATATCCGATGAGTGTTTTTGTAAGAAGTCTGCTGGAGCGGGCTTATGATGAGAAATGGTCGGTTGATTTTGTATGCAGTCTTGCTCTTCTGGAAGCGTATTCCAAAGAAAAAAAACTGGAGAAAAAACAGCTTTGCAATGCAGAGGAGATTCTTCAGAAATGTGTGAAACAGGGAATGTACTTTGCGTTCTTCGGGAAACTTCCGGTATCTGTCTTAAGTCCTTATCAGTTGGATGATAAAAACTTTGTGGAATACCATGCAGATCCGTCTGCAAAGGTGACACTCTATTATGCACTGGATGCAGGCCTCGGAAATCAGGTGAAATATCAGACAGAGCCTTTGCGTGATCTATATGAAGGTATTTTTGCAAAATCATTTACATTGTTCTACGGGGAGACATTGCGGTATTATTTTGAATCAGTAACAGGAGAGCGGGTAAATCGGACACAGGAGAGGGTACTTACAATGAATAAGATTGAGGGTACACCTGTAAGCAAATATCATATGATCAATCAGATGCTCTCTGCACGCAGACTGGATAAAAAGAAAGAAGTGTTTTCACAGGTGAAGAAGTATCTTCGCCAGGAACAGTATGTGAAGAAGATGTTTGTGATCGAGAAAGAAGAGCAGGAACAGATTGTCCTGAAACCGGGAGGAACAAATGAACGAAATTCGTGATTGATCGTGGGAATTGATTTTGGCAAAGAGTATTCTCAGATATGCTATTATGACAGAAAAGGAGACGAGGCACGTTCTCTTTCTATGAAAGCGGGTGGAAATCAGTATGAGGCTCCCTGTATTCTGTGCTGGAGACCGGAGCAGAAAGACTATTGCGTAGGACTGGAAGCAGATTACTTTGTCCGGGAAAAGGGCGGAGTCATGATCGATGATGTCTATGGAATCTGTGAAAAAAGTGATTCTGTGCTGGTGGAAGGACAGGAACTTGCACCATGGGAGATCCTGGCTCAGTTTCTGCAGGGAATGCTTAAATTTCTGGGAGTGGCAGAACTGGTCAAAAATACTAAATGTGTGGCGGTGACACTGCCCGGGCTGACGGAAATTCAGGTTGAAAATTTCCAGAAAGCATTTGAGATAATTGGATTTCCACATGAGAAATATATGCTGCTGGATTATGGGGAAAGCTTCTATTATTATGTGCTCTCACAGAAAAGAGAAACCTGGAACCGCAGTGTGGGATGGTATGCCTTTACACCGGAGAACGTGTCTTTTCGCAAGATGACAATGAACGGTGCAACAAAGCCTGTCACTGTAAAACTGGAAGAAGCTGTGGAGACAGAACTTCCTGCTGAGGGACAGGAGAGAGATTCAGAATTCGGTAAGTTTGTCCAGAAAACACTTGGCAGAGATCTGTTTTCCAGCATTCAGATCACAGGAGATGGATTTTCACAGGACTGGGCAGAGCAGTCTGTAAGGTTACTCTGTTATCAGAAAAGAAAGGTTTTCTATGGAAATAATCTTTTTGCAAAGGGTGCCTGCGCTGCAGGAAAAGAGAAAACAGAGAACAAGGCATTAAAGGGATATCGCTTTTTAAGCGATTCTCTGGTTATGGCTGATGTGGGGATGGAAATGAGAGTGATGGGTTCTCCTACCTATTATCCGCTGATCGAGGCAGGAAATAACTGGTATGACAGTAAGGCATCCTGTGAATTTATTCTTGATGATACAGAGGAGTTGGTGTTTATTGTAAGCACGTACCACAGACCGGAGAAAAGAAGGGTAGGAATGATGCTGCCCGGTATTCCGTTGCGTCCGGATAAGACTACCAGATTACGGCTGGAATTACAGTATGTCTCATCTACAGAATGTAAAGTGACGGTTACAGATCTGGGATTCGGAGAAATGTTCCCTTCCAGTGGGAAAACCTGGACAGAGACAGTAGAATGGTAAAGGAGATGGAGCAATGAGCGGATATATTTTATGTCAGACAAAAAAGGCACAGCGTCCTTATTTTATAGAGAATATCAGTATGAATATTTATTCTATAGAAGAACTCTGTTATTATCTGTACCACAATCTTTACCTTGCTGATCATACTGTTTTTAATGAAGAATTATGCAACTGGCTCAGAGATGAGCTTGAACTTGTGCATCTGGCTGCAAAGCTGAAACAGAATCTGGAGAGAAATGTAAGTGTGGAAGAGATGATCTATCCTGTTTTCAAGGAGATCAATTACCTTACCTATGAGGAGATGAAAGGCTTTAACAGCAGGATTGTGACTTATGGAAAAGAAAAAGCGGCAAGTCCGTCAGAAGAGAAAGGGAGATGCACTGACAGAAAACGGAATGTATGTGAACGCCATCCGGGTATACCAGAAACTCCTGGAAAGAGAGGATCTGTCTGAGCAGAGAAAAGGATTCGCAGCTTCAGTGCGCTATAATCTTGGCTGTGCATACAGTTATCTTTTTCAGATGGAAAAGCACAGGAATGTTTTCTGGAAGCATACAGAGAAGCGCATTCAAAAGAAGCCTTAAAAGCTTATATCATAGCATACAGCAGTGTTCATGATAAAACAGACTATGATAAGGTTATGGAAGAGCTTGAAGTAGATGAAGAACTGAAGAAAGATATAAAAGAAGAAATCAGGCAGTCTCTGAAAGCTTTCGAGTCTGTACCGGAAGAGAAAACAGATGAAAAAAATCTGGATGCCTTCTGGAGAGACTTATGAAAGATTATCACAGAAGTACAGGTTCATAACTTACTCTTGACAGAGGCGGAGGTGTGTGATAGGATTAACACATACTTTCACATGGTAGAGTGGCTGTGTGATAAATAACAAAACAGATAAAGAGGAGATATTTATCATGAAAAAGAGATCTTTAGCAGTACTCATGGCAGGAGTTATGGCAGCTTCTATGATGACGGGTGTTGTTTCTGTATATGCAGATGCTGACAGTAAAACATTAACTGTAGGATTTGATGCACAGTATCCTCCTTTCGGATATAAAGACGATAATGGAGAGTATGTTGGTTTTGACCTTGACCTTGCACAGGAAGTATGCGACAATCTCGGATGGGAACTTGTAAAGAAACCGATCAACTGGGATTCCAAGGATATGGAACTGAATTCCGGTTCTATTGACTGTATCTGGAACGGATTTACCATTAACGGACGTGAGGATGACTATACATGGTCAGATCCATATCTGAACAATGAGCAGGTGATGGTTGTTGCAGCCGATTCAGGGATTGAGAAGCTGGATGATCTGGCAGGCAAAAATGTAGTAGTTCAGGCCGCTTCCGCAGCACTGGATGCATTAAACAGTGATGATAATAAGGATCTTACAGCAAGCTTTGCATCACTGACAGAGAATCCTGATTACAATACAGCATTCATGAATCTGGATTCCGGCGCTGCAGATGCCATCGCAGTAGATATCGGTGTTGCCAAATATCAGCTTCCCAGAGAGAAGAAGGCAAATATGTGATCCTTGACGAGCCAATCCAGAGCGAAGAGTATGGAATCGGCTTTAAGAAGGGTAACGATGAGCTGAAAGATACTGTATGGGAAGAAGTCTGAAACTTTATGATGCAGGTGAAGTTGATAAACTTGCTGAGAAGTATGAAGTAGCAGATATGCTCTGCATTGGAGATGATGAGAAATCTGATGATAAAAAAGATGATGCAGCAGAGGATGATGCTTCCGATGCAGACACAGCAAAAGAAGATACAGCTGATACAGCGAAAGATGCTGAATAGTCAGCCGGAACAAAAACAGTTATGATACAAGAGGACAGATCTGTGCAGGCTGTCCGCATTATAAAGGAATGGAGGGTACATTTTGTGCACCCTCTTTTCTTACTGTACAGGAGAAATTTTTCAGGAGGAAAGCTTATGTCTTTAAGTGTAATGCTGCAGCAGCTTGCCAGTGGTATGGTAGTTTCTGTAGAGATTTTTGTAGTGACATTACTTTTTTCACTTCCGCTGGGACTTCTGATCTGCTTTGGCAGAATGTCCAAGAATCCGGTGATACGTGGAATTGTGTCTGCCTACATATCAGTTATGCGTGGAACCCCGTTAATGCTGCAATTGATGGTTGTGTATTTCGGACCATACTTTATTTTTGGAATCCGTATTTCCATGGGATACAGCCTGATTGCTGTGTTTATTGCATTTAGTATTAACTATGCTGCATATTTTGCGGAGATTTACAGAGGAGGAATCGAATCTATTTCAGCGGGACAGTATGAGGCTGCAAAGATCCTGGGATACAGCAAAGCCCAGACATTTTTCAGGATCATCCTGCCGCAGGTGATCAAGAGAATCCTTCCATCTGTGACAAATGAGGTTATCACACTGGTAAAGGATACGTCACTGGCATTTGTTGTTGCTGTTTCGGAGATGTTTACAATTGCAAAACAGATTGCAAGTGCACAGACGACTATGATGCCTTTTGTGATCGCTGCTGTTTTCTATTTTGTGTTCAATCTTCTTGTTGCGATTGTAATGGATAAGATTGAGAAAAAAACTGAATTATTATCGCTGACAGGCGGCTGGGGTTATAAAATATTTTTGACTCTGACATCATTTAATTTAAGAGGAATATTTGCTATGGTATTATTTGAAATGAAAAACATAAAGAAGAGCTTCGGCAGCCTTGAAGTATTAAAAGACATTTCACTTCAGGTAGAGGAGGGTGAGGTTCTTAGTATTATCGGACCTTCCGGTTCCGGTAAATCCACACTTCTCCGCTGTGCCACCGGTCTTGAGACACCGGACAGCGGTGAGATCATCAAGCAGGGGGATGTGGGACTGGTATTTCAGAACTTTAATCTTTTCCCCCATTCCGTACTGAAAAATATCACAGATGCTCCGATCAGAGTGCAGAAGAGAAAGAAAGAAGAGGTTTATGCACAGGCAAGAACTCTGTTAAAGCAGATGGGACTTGCAGACAGAGAGAATGCATATCCGTTTCAGCTTTCCGGCGGCCAACAGCAGCGTGTCTCTATTGCCAGAGCATTATGTATGAATCCGAAGATCCTGTTTTTTGATGAGCCTACTTCTGCCTTGATCCGGAGCTTACGAGTGAAATTCTTAAGGTAATCAAAGATCTGGCAGCAGAGCACATCACTATGGTGATCGTCACTCATGAGATGACATTTGCAAGAGATATCTCTGATCATATTATTTTTATGGATAAGGGACTGATCGCAGTTGAGGGGAGTCCAAAAGAGGTATTTGAATCAGAACATGCGAGAATGAAAGAATTTCTTGGTAAATTCCATCAGGGATAAGGTTTTTGTGGTTGCTTTTAGAGGAATGATGTTATATAATTTCAACGTACGTGGTTGAGAAAACGTACGTACAGAAGTGAAATAAAAGGATTAAAAATAATATCCTATAAAAACAGGAGAGTGAAGATGAGTACAGACAGATATGTAAGTCCTTTATCAGAACGTTATGCCAGCAAAGAAATGCAGTATATTTTTTCCCCGGATATGAAATTCCGCACATGGAGAAGACTCTGGATCGCACTTGCTGAGACAGAGAAAGAGCTTGGCCTTAACATTACACAGGAGCAGATTGATGAACTGAAGGCACATGCAGAGGATATCAATTATGACGTTGCAAAGGAACGTGAACGTCAGGTGCGTCATGATGTTATGTCTCACGTATATGCGTATGGCGTACAGTGCCCGAAAGCAAAAGGAATCATCCATCTGGGAGCAACCTCCTGTTATGTAGGTGATAATACAGACATTATTGTAATGACAGAAGCATTAAAGCTTGTGAAGAAGAAACTGGTCAATGTTATTGCCGAGCTTTCTGCTTTCGCTGATAAATATAAAGATCAGCCTACTCTGGCATTTACACATTTTCAGCCTGCACAGCCTACTACAGTAGGTAAGCGTGCAACACTCTGGACACAGGAATTCCTGCTTGATCTGGAGGATCTGGAGTATGTTCTGGGAACAATGAAGCTTCTGGGATCCAAAGGTACAACCGGAACACAGGCAAGCTTTTTGGAACTGTTTGACGGAGATCAGGAGACTATCGACAAGATTGATCCGATGATCGCAGAGAAGATGGGATTTAAGGAATGCTATCCGGTATCCGGACAGACCTATTCCCGTAAGGTAGATACACGTGTTGCCAATATTCTTGCAGGAATCGCGGCAAGTGCACACAAGATGTCCAATGATATCCGTCTTCTTCAGCATCTGAAGGAAGTAGAAGAACCATTTGAGAAATCTCAGATTGGATCCTCCGCAATGGCGTATAAGAGAAATCCTATGAGAAGTGAGCGTATTGCTTCCCTTTCCAGATATGTAATGGTAGATGCCCTTAACCCGGCGATCACATCTGCAACTCAGTGGTTTGAGAGAACTCTGGATGACTCTGCAAATAAGCGTCTGAGTATTCCGGAAGGTTTCCTTGCTATTGACGGAATCCTTGACTCTGTCTTAATGTTGTAGATTGGATTGGTTGTTTATCCGAAGGTTATCGAGAAACATATGATGGCGGAGCTTCCGTTCATGGCTACAGAGAATATCATGATGGATGCTGTAAAAGCAGGCGGTGACCGTCAGGAACTTCATGAGCGTATTCGTGAGCTTTCTATGGAAGCCGGAAAGACTGTCAAGGTAGAAGGCAAAGATAATAATCTGCTGGAACTGATCGCAGCAGATCCTGCATTCAACCTTTCTCTGGAAGATCTGCAGAGATCCATGGATCCGAAGAAATATATCGGACGTGCCAAAGAGCAGACAGAGAGATTTGTAAATACAGTAGTTCAGCCGATTCTCGATTCTCATAAGGAACTTCTGGGAGTGAAAGCTGAGATCAATGTCTGATCAGTGAATACTTAACATAACGGTTTGGAATATTACAAAAGCTGATATAAAGATAATAAGCGTTGCTGTTGCCTGATGATATCCGGCAGGTCATTCTGCAAGGTCGGGTAAACAGTAATCGGTAAATACAGGAGGAATTATATAATGGTAAAAGCAGTTGTTGGTGCTAACTGGGGAGATGAAGGTAAAGGTAAGATTACCGATATGCTCGCTGAGAAGGCTGATATTATCGTAAGATTTCAGGGTGGTGCAAATGCAGGTCATACAATCGTAAATAACTATGGTAAATTTGCTCTTCATACTCTGCCGTCAGGTGTGTTTTATGATCATACTACAAGTGTGATCGGCAACGGTGTTGCACTGAATATCCCGGTATTTTTCAAAGAGTACAATGAAGTGGTAAGCAGAGGTGTTCCGGCTCCGAAGATCCTTATCTCCGAGAGAGCACAGATGGTTATGCCATACCATATTCTTTTTGACCAGTATGAGGAAGAACGTCTGGGCGGCAAATCTTTCGGATCTACCAAGTCAGGTATTGCTCCGTTCTACTCAGACAAATATGCAAAGATTGGTTTCCAGGTAAGTGAACTTTTTGATGAAGAACATCTGAAAGAAAAACTTGCAAGTGTATGTGCGACAAAGAATGTTCTTCTTGAACATTTATATCACAAACCGCTTCTTAATGTGGATGAATTATTTGCTGAACTTATGGAATATAAGAAAATGGTTGAACCATATGTATGTGACGTATCCCTGTATCTGTGGAACGCATTAAAAGAAGGTAAAGAAGTTCTTCTTGAGGGACAGCTTGGTTCTCTGAAAGACCCGGATCACGGAATTTATCCGATGGTTACATCTTCCTCTACCCTGGCAGGATATGGTGCAGTAGGAGCAGGTCTTCCACCATATGAGATCAAACAGATTGTTACTGTATGCAAGGCATACTCCAGTGCAGTAGGAGCAGGTGCATTTGTTTCTGAAATCTTTGGCGATGAAGCAGATGAACTGAGAAGACGTGGCGGTGACGGCGGTGAATTTGGTGCTACTACAGGCCGTCCAAGACGTATGGGATGGTTTGACTGTGTTGCTTCCAAATACGGATGCCGTCTTCAGGGAACTACAGATGTTGCTTTCACAGTTCTTGATGTTCTTGGATATCTGGATGAAATTCCGGTCTGCACAGGATATGAGATTGATGGAAAAGTAACAACAGAATTTCCGACAACTACACTGCTTGAGAAAGCAAAACCGGTTCTGGAGACTCTGCGGGATGGAAATGCGACATCCGCGGAATCAAAAAATATGAAGATCTGCCGGAGAACTGCAGAAAGTATGTTGAGTTCGTTGAGAAACATATCGGATTCCCGATTACTATGATCTCCAATGGCCCGGGACGTGACGATATCATCTACAGAAATAAATAATAAGGATAAATTTACCTGTCTGATCGGCAGACGGTAAATAAGACTATACGCGGGGAATTTCTCCGGCGTGTCTTTTATATAACTGGAGGCTTATGAAAAAAGATAATAATAAGATAAAAAAATCGGGGCATGGATCGCAATCATAATCCTGCTTCTTGCATGTTGTATGCCGATGATTTTTGCATTCGGGAATGGAGAAGATTCGCAGGTCTATTTTAAAGCCTCGCTTGCAGTGGCGATCATGGTTCCCATCATGGCTTATGCAATATGGATGGTTTATAAATTACTGAACAGGAATAAAAAGGTGGTGGATTCGGATATGGAGAATATTATTTTTGACGTTGGACAGGTTCTTGTAAAATATGACTGGGAGACCTATCTGGACAGTTTTGGTTTTCCGAAGGAAGAGCGTGATAAATTGCGGAAGTGGTATTTCAGAGCAATACCTGGAATGAGAGAGACAGAAGCAGCGAGACTGAGCAATATTATGTAGATCAGATGGTAAAAGCTGCACCGGAGTACGAAAAGGATATCCGGGAGGTAATGCGCCGTTCTGACGAGACAATTGAGAAAACAGATTATGCGGAAACCTGGGTGAGATATCTGAAAGATAAAGGATATCATGTTTATATTCTTTCCAATTATGCAACTGACACACTGGAGAGAACGGAGGATAAACTTACGTTTCTTAAATATGTAGACGGAGCAGTGTTCTCCTGTCAGGTGAAGCAGATCAAACCGGAACCGGAAATTTACAAAACCCTGCTCGGACGCTACCATCTTGACCCGGAGAAATCCGTATTTCTGGATGACAGAGCGGAGAACTGTGAGGCAGCCAGAAAACAGGGAATCCATGCAATTCAGTTTAAATCTTTTAAACAGGCAGCAGCAGAACTGGAGAAACTGGGCGTCAATTAAAATTGTTACTGTTCACTCCGTTCTCAGTAACATAGCCAAAATTCATTCTAGTACAGCGTTTTCGTAAATAACTATACCAAATCGCGTTAGGATGCGGATTCGAGTGTGCTGGTATAAAAACGGCAGGCGTAGCGGGCTACGCTGAGGCTTTTAGACCTGTGCAATCGGATTCGCAGACAAGTGAGTGG
>ENA-OQIM01000705-OQIM01000705.1-human-gut-metagenome-genome-assembly--contig:-NODE-705-length-12503-cov-1.327650_pt1 | contig 12503 bp, 23 predicted proteins | sample MGYA00242579_ERZ504744 | MGnify/ENA primary metagenome ERZ504744 (study PRJEB26092, sample SAMD00036441) | human gut metagenome | host: Homo sapiens | study: EMG produced TPA metagenomics assembly of...
TAGATGCGCTCGTCATCCACATGGAGCACGTCACGGTGGGTCCATCTTGTCGCCACCTTGACCGGTGGCCGTTCCACTTGACGCGGCCCTCGGAATGATCTGCTCGGCGGCGCGGCGGAGCACAGACCCTGCTCGGCCATGATCTTCTGAATACGTTCTTCTGCCATAATATTACTCCTTGTGCGCCTCACGGCGCTCAAAACGCGCACCGCTCCCCTGCTTTTGCGGGGCACGGTGCGCGGCTATATAAACCGCAGGCCAAAAGGCCTGCGGCTGCGGTTAGGTTGCTATAAAGGGTTACTCTGCCTTAGGCTCCTCTGCGGGTGCCTTATCGTCCTTTTTGACCAGCGTGGTGAGCTTTTCCACCAGCTCGGGCAGCATGGTCAGGGCGCGGTCGATGCTGTTGGAGCTATCCGACAGCTGGATGGTGCGCACGCAGCCATCTTGATGACCAGAAATGCCACCGGCTGGATGTTGACACCGGCACCAGAGCCGCCGCCGAACAGATCTTTGTTGGGCAGCTTCTTGCCGTTAAATCGGTACCGCCGGAAGCGAAGCCGAAGCTCACCTTGGACACCGGCAGAATGGTGATGCCGTCCTCGGTGGTGATGGGCTTGCCGATAATGGTGTTGGAGTCTACCATCTGGTGAATCTTTTCCATTGTAACGTTCATCAGGCCCTGAATAGGATGCTCTGCCATAAAACAACTCTCCTTTATTCATCCGTGCAGGCAACAGGCCGCCGGAAAGCATTCTGAGATAGATTTAGTGTATCATCTTCAAATAAAAATGTCCAATACTTTTTTACGCCAGAACTCGTACAGCACCCGCACAGCGGCAATGACGATGAACAGCGCCTGTGCGCTGACCCGGAAGACACCTTGTCCTGCACAGTAGGCTGGGCGCTGCCGAAGTCCGGCAGAACGCGCAGCTGGTCAAATTCCAGAAAGAAGAAATGGTCCAGCACGCCAAGGGTCGGGTACAGCCACGCTTGCAGCTTGCCGTAATTGCGGGCAGCTGCGGCGGGGTCGTCCCCGCGCACACCAAGCAGACCGAAATCCTTGTAAAGCGGAGCGCGCCAAACACTGCCCGCAGCAGCGTACCCACGCCCCGCAGCATGGTGCAGATCACATCCAGCGTGATCTTTGCCTTTTGGCGGGGCGGCTTTTCAGCTTTGGGCTTTGCGGGCTGCGCAGCCTTTTTTTCAGCTTTTTTGCGCTTACGCTCCGCGCGCCATGCGCGGAATTTTGCTTTCAGTCTGCCGGTAAAGCCCTTGGGCTCCTCCGGCTGGGCGGGAGGTTCCGGCTTTGGGTATTGGAACACCGGAAAAGTGATGCCCAGTGCCCCGGCCTTTACGGTAAGCGTATCGTTTTGCCAGCAGACATCCGCGCAGAAGGGGCACAGCAGCAACAGCGCCGCCAGCACCAACAAAATCAGCAGCAGGATGCCCACCACCTTGAGGATGAACAGCAGACAAGCGCCCACTGCGGAAAGAACCATGCCCATGGATCAGCCCTCACTTTCGGTCGGATCATCTGCCGGTGCATCGCTGTGCACCGGCGGCAGGTCTGCCAGACTGGACAGGCCGAACACACGCAAAAAGGTATCGGTGGTGCGGAAGCTGACCGGGCGACCCGGCAGATCCAGACGTCCGGCTTCCTCGATGAGCCCCTTTTCCAGCAGACCGGACACGCTGGAGGAGGAATCCACACCGCGCACCTGCTCAATAAAGGCGCGGGACACCGGCTGATTATAGGCGATGACGGTCAAGGTCTCCATGGCCGCAGGGCCAAGCGGTACGGCGCGGCGGCTGTCCAGCACGCGGCGCACACAGTCTGCCCACTGGGACTTGGTAGCCAGCTGCCACCGGTATTCAGATGCAACAGACACAGGCCGCTGTCCTCCCGCTGATAGCGGGTGTGCAGGGTCTCCAGTGCGGCATCCACGCTGGACTGGGGCAGCTGCACCGCCTGTGCCAGCTTATCGGCACCTATGGGGTCGCCGCAGGCAAAAAGCATAGCCTCCACGGCGGCAAGGGTTTGTTTCTGGTTCATGGGTTCTCCTTATTGCGTTCCGGGCGGGTGCGGCGCATGGTCAGCGCTCCCCGGTCGTCCAGCGCGATGCGTCCGCCGCGCACCAGTTCCAGCAGTGCCAGAAAGGTAGCTACGTTGGTGCTGCGGCTCTGGCTGCGGGAAAACAGCTGCTCCATTTTTGCCACGGTGCCGCCCAGCATCCGGCGCAGGATGTACACCACCCGGCTGGTGACCGATACCATGGGCGCGGTGACCAGCGGCTCAAACTGCTGCTGAGTGGGTACGCGGCGGGTCTTGGTGCGGCCTGCCAACGCCTGCCAGTAGTCCGCCAAGATCTGCGGGGCGTGGTGCAATGCGTAGGTGTTATCCCACTCCACTTCCATGGGACGGCGCACGAATACCGGGGCAGCCTCCCCTTTTGCGCGCAGCAGAGCCGCCATGCGGCGGCACTGGTCGTACTCGATGAGCTGACCGGTGAGTTCCTGCTTCATGCGCTCGCCCTCTTCGCTGCGGGGCAGCAACAGAAAGCTTTTCATCTCCACCAGATGCGCCGCCATTTCAATGAAGGCGCTGGCGGTCTCGGGGTCAGGGTCAGCCTGCTCCACGGTGCGGGTGTACTGGTCGATCAGCTGCAGGATGGGGATATTATGCAAGTCCATTTTATGTTTGGCCACCAGAGCCAGCAATAATTCCAGCGGGCCGTCAAAATCTTCCAGATGGAAGGTCAATTCCTCTGCCACTCAGATCACCGCCCCAAGGCTGCTGGCATAAACGGCGTAGGCGATCTTATCAATATACCCGGTGCCTGCGCCCAAAAGCGACCACACTACGTTGTTCAGGTAGTAGAGCGGCGTATCCAGAAAGCGCCCCACACCGCTGCCAGCATGACGATCATAATATATTTTTCATACCGCATCAGGCCAAAGTAGATGCGCTGCGGCAGCACCACCAGTAGAATGCGGCTGCCGTCCAGCGGCGGCACCGGAATCAGGTTGAACACTGCAAGGCTGACGTTCATCAGCACCAGATAGCGCAGGAACATGGCAATGTAAATGGTAGCGTTATTGACCGGCGCCCAGTAGTACATTACCTTCCATGCCACCATGCCAAGGTAAGCTAGCACAAGGTTTGCCACCGGGCCTGCCAGTGCCGTAAGCGCCATGCCCCACTTGGGGTTTTTGAAGTTGCGGGGTTGGTGGATACAGGCTTTGCCCAGCCCACGCCTGCAAACACCATGCACAGGGTGCCCAGCAGGTCAAAGTGCGCAAAGGGATTCAGTGAAAGACGCCCCTCGCGTTTGGCGGTGGCATCGCCCAGCAGCCATGCTGCCAGCGCATGGCCAGCCTCGTGGAACGGAATGGCCACCAGCGCCACCAGTGCGCGGATGATATAATAGGTTGCCTGTGTGGTCATGTAAATCTCCTGTCAAAACGAATTTCTTCTTTTATAATACTATTTTTTTGTGCCCTGCACAAGCCCCACAGCACCGGGAATGCAAAAAGCTGCAAGAAATTTTAAAAAAGGCTTGCTTTTTCTTTGTAACTCTGGTAAAATAGTCAAGCTGATTATTTTGATTCCATACTTCACTGTAGGAGGTGCAATTACCATGGCTAAGTGTGAATGCTGCGGCAAGGGTGTTACCTTTGGTATCAAGGTCTCTCACTCTCATCGCCGTTCCAACCGTACCTGGAAGCCGAATGTCCGTCGTGTCAAGGCGGTCGTGGAGGGCTCTCCCAAGTATGTCTACGCATGCTCCCGTTGCCTGCGCGCTGGCAAAGTTACCCGCGCTGTCTAATTTGGTGTATGTGGCCGGTCACTTTGTCGAGTGGCCGGCTTTTTTATTTGCCGCAAGGAGTGGAATAAAATGTCTTTGCCTGTTGATCCCATCATGCTGCTGAGCGTGGTGAACCTGAAACTGCGGGATCAGTATAAAGATCTCGATGCGCTGTGCGAGGATCTGGAGGCCGACAAGGCCGGTCTGTGCGCAAAGCTGCACGCTGTGGGCTACGATTACGACCCGCAGCGCAACCAGTTTATCTGATTATAGCTTCCAAATCCGGCACCGGTGCGCAACGACTGTGCCCGGGCCGGTGAATGATAAAATAAGGAGTGCTTGATTTATGATCCAGGTACCTATTACAAAGAGTGGAGCACGGTTCTTGGCCGTGAGATGGAGTTTAAGGTGTACGGCCATGCCGGTGTGCCGGTGCTGGCACTGCCGCCCGCGGCGGCCGTTTTTACGACTGGGAGAACAACGGAATGCCCGATGCCATTGCCCAGCTGCTGAACGAGGGCAAGGTGCAGCTGTTCTGCGCGGATGCCGTGGACGGCGAGGGTCTTTTGAATGGTGATCTGCCCCAGCGCCGCCGCGCCGAGCTGCAGGAAAAGTATTTCGTCTACCTGACCGCTGAGCTGGCTCCCCGCATTCTGACCCTGAACAACGCCAAAAAGGGCACCCGGATCTGGACTGCCGGTGTGGACTTGGGCGCTTACCACGCCGTCCACTGCCGCCTGCGCCGTCCCACCCTGTTTGCAGGTGCTGTGGGCATGGGCGGCATCTACGACCTGACCCGCTTCTGGGGCACCGACAGCGACGACATGGTGCTGCGCTGCTCTCCCCTTGCCTATCTGCAGGAAAGCGGCATTGCCAACAAGCTGGCATTGACCAAGGCAGAAGAGAACTGCCTGATCCTCTGTGCCGGTCAGGGCGCCTACGAGGGCGACGCACTGGACGATACGCAGGCACTGGCCGATCTGCTGAAGGATCAGGGAATGCCCGCACATCTGGAGGTCTGGGGCGGTGACGTTTCCCACGACTGGTACTGGTGGGGCAAGATGTGGAGCCTGTTTGCACCGCGCATTCTGGAAGTAAAGTAAGAGCTTACAACGAGGGAAAGCCTGCGGGGCTTCCCTCGTTTTTTATATACAGCGGTTTTGAATGCCTCCGCGTGCGCTCTGGCCATGTTCAGCGGAATTTCATCTTTTAATTTATGGTCCAGAAACGCCTGCGGCGTTTCCGAACCATTTTTTGTCAGCTGTACTATTTATATTCATTTCCTACTTGAATTGTCGGATATTATGTGCTATACTGCTGTTGCAAGAAAATATACCCCATGGGGGTTTATGAAAGGAGCGATTCCGATATGGAAGAGACCAAAAAGCACTGTTGCTGCTGCGTTGATACGCCGGAAGCGGACGCTGCGGCAGACACTGCTGTCCCCTGCTGCTGCCGCCACAAAGTGCGCAGCCCGGAGGAACACAAAGCTCTGCTCAACCGGCTGAACCGTATTGAAGGACAGGTGCGCGGCATCCGCGGGATGCTGGAAAAGGACGCCTACTGTGTGGACATTCTGGTACAGGTAGCCGCAGCCAATGCGGCGCTGAACAGCTTTTCCCGGGAATTGCTGGCACAGCACATCGGCAGCTGCGTGGCGGATGACCTGCGTGCCGGCAGTGACGAAAAGCTGGAGGAGCTGCTCCGGCTGCTGCCCAAACTGATGAAATGACCGCCCGCCGGGCAGACTGACCACAAGGAGAAACAACAATGGAACAATTCAACGTTACCGGCATGAGCTGCGCGCCTGCTCTGCCCGGGTAGAAAAGGCCGTAAAGAGCGTGCCGGGCGTTACCGGCTGTTCGGTAAGCCTGCTGACCAACTCCATGGGCGTAGAAGGCACCGCTGAGGATGCTGCCATTATCCGTGCCGTAGAGCAGGCCGGTTACGGCGCAAGCCCCAAAAAAAGCCGCCGCAGCGGCCAGCACCAGCGCAGAGCTGGATGCGCTTGCCGACCACGAAACACCCAAGCTAAAGCGGCGGCTTATCGCCTCGCTGGGCTTTTTGCTGGTACTGATGTACTTTTCCATGGGCACATGATGTGGGGCTGGCCGCTACCCCGCTGGTTTGACGGCAACCACATTGCCATGGGACTGGTACAGCTGTTGCTGGCAGGCATCGTGATGGTGATCAACCAGAAGTTTTTCATCAACGGCTTCAAGGGCTGGTGCACCGCTCCCCCAACATGGATACGCTGGTGGCTATGGGCTCGATGGCAAGCTTTGTGTGGAGCACCTACGCCCTGTTTGCCCATGACCGATGCGCAGCTGCACGGCAACGAAGAACTTGTCATGCACTATATGATGGAGTTCTATTTTGAGTCTGCCGCCATGATTTTGACCCTTATCACCGTGGGCAAAATGCTGGAGGCACGCTCCAAGGGCAAGACCACCGATGCACTCAAGAGCCTGATGAAGCTTGCCCCCAAGACCGCTACCCTGCTGCGGGACGGCACCGAGGTGACCGTACCCATTGAGCAGGTACAGAAGGAGGACATCTTTGTGGTGCGCCCGGGCGAGAACATCCCGGTGGACGGCATTGTGCTGGAGGGCAGCAGTGCCGTGAACGAGAGCGCGCTGACCGGCGAGAGCATCCCGGTAGACAAGGCCGTGGGCGATAAGGTAAGCGCTGCCACCACTAATCAGTCCGGCTATCTGCAGTGCCGCGCCACCCGCGTGGGCGAGGACACCACGCTGGCGCAGATCATCCGCATGGTCAGCGATGCCGCTGCTACCAAGCACCCATTGCAAAGATTGCAGATACCGTATCCGGCTTTTTTGTGCCTGCGGTCATCAGCATTGCAGTGGTCACCACCCTTGTCTGGCTGCTGCTGGGGCGGGATGTAGGCTACGCGCTGGCGCGGGGCATCTCGGTGCTGGTCATCAGCTGCCCCTGTGCGCTGGGTCTGGCAACGCCGGTAGCTATTATGGTGGGCAACGGCTTGGTGCGAAGAACGGCATCCTGTTCAAGACCGCTGCGGCGCTAGAGGAGGCCGGGCGCACCCGCATCGTGGCGCTGGACAAGACCGGCACCATCACCTGCGGCGAGCCTACCGTCACCGACCTTCTGCCCGCTGAAGGCGTGACCGAGACCGAACTGCTCACGCTGGCAGCCGCGCTGGAGGGTCGCAGCGAGCACCCGCTGGCGCGGGCAGTGCTGGCCTATGCGGAGGAAAAGCAGCTGGAGCTGCCCTCTGTTACCGATTTTACTGCCCTGCCGGGCAACGGCCTTACCGCCAAGCTGGAGGGTAAGGAGATTTTTGGCGGCAACGCTGCTTTTATTGGCACAAAGGTCTCTATCCCCGCTGCGCTGCAAACGCAGGCTGCTGCACTGGCCGCTCAGGGTAAAACGCCCCTGTTCTTTGGCGGCGCAGGTCGTCTGCTGGGCGTTATCGCGGTAGCAGATACCATCAAGGAGGACAGCCCGCAGGCCATCCGGGAGCTGCGAAATATGGGTATCCGGGTTGTGATGCTGACCGGCGATAATCAGCGCACCGCCGAGGCCATTGGCCGACAGGCCGGGGTGGACGAGGTGATTGCCGGGGTGCTGCCCGAGGGCAAGGAGGCCGTCATCCGGCAGCTGCAAAGTACGGCAAGGTAGCTATGGTGGGTGACGGTATCAACGACGCCCCTGCCCTGACCCGCGCTGACACCGGCATTGCCATTGGCGCAGGCACAGACGTAGCCATTGACGCCGCAGACGTAGTACTGATGAACTCCAAGCTGTCGGACGTGCCCGCCGCCATCCGGCTGAGCCGCGCTTCCCTGCGCAACATCCACGAAAACCTGTTCTGGGCGTTTATCTATAACATCATCGGCATTCCGCTGGCAGCCGGTGTGTTCATCCCCTTGGGGCTGACGCTGAACCCCATGTTCGGCGCAGCTGCCATGAGCCTTTCCAGCTTCTGCGTGGTGAGCAACGCCTTGCGGCTGAACCTGTTTGACCTGCACAGCGCAAAGCGTGACCACCCGCCCAAACACGTCCCTGCCCTGCCCGCTGCCCTTGTGCAGCCCGCAGCGGAGGAAGATACAACTCAAAAGGAGGAGACCGCTATGAAAAAGACCCTGACCGTAGAAGGCATGATGTGCCCCACTGTGAAGCCCGCGTCAAGAAGGCGCTGGAGGCTCTGCGCAGGTGGACGAGGCTGTTGCAGCCATTGAAGCCGGTACCTGCCATCGTTACCCTGAACGCAGAGGTGGATGATGAAGTGCTGAAGAAAGCCGTGGAGGCACAGGATTACCCTGTTACCAGCATCCAGTAAAGGGTATCAGCCACCACAAATGCAAGAGGCAGCTGCGCAAAAATCTGCGCAGCTGCCTCTTTTGTAGCGGGACGATTTGAATGCGCGCCGCATTCGCTTTGCGCATCTTCAGAGGAAAGATTCTTTTTTATTTTAGAGCACCGGAGCGTCTGCGGACGCTCCGGTGCTCCATTTTTCCCCAAAAGCCGTTGCCGCAATTAGAACGCAAAAAGCCCGCTGCAAGGCAGATTGTCCTTACAGCGGGCAGAATAGATAACCGGGGAACCCTTATCAGACTTCGGTGTTGAAGTAGCGCTTCAGCAGGCCCTCGAAGCCACGGCCGTGACGGGCTTCATCCTTTGCCATCTCGTGGACGGTATCGTGGATGGCATCCAGATTCAGCGCCTTAGCCTTCTTTGCCAGATCCATCTTACCGGCGCAGGCACCGCACTCGGCCTCGGCACGCATCATCAGGTTCTTCTTGGTGCTGTCGGTCACGACCTCGCCCAGCAGCTCTGCAAAGCGGGATGCATGGTCAGCCTCTTCGTAAGCATAGCGCTTGTAGCCTCGGCGATCTCGGGGTAGCCCTCACGCTCTGCACGCGAGCCACTAGCCAGATACATACCGACCTCGCTGCACTCGCCCTCGAAGTTTGCGCGCAGACCATCAACGATCTCCTGCGGCACGCCCTCTGCCTTGCCGATGCCAACAACATGCTCGGTGACGTAGGTGTTGCCGGTCTTTTCCACAAAAGCGGAAGCGGGAGCCTTGCAAACGGGGCACTGAGCGGGGATCTCACCCTCAGCGATATAACCACAAACGGTGCAAACGTATTTCTTCATAAGAATTTACCTCCATTCGATCTGTTAAAAATGATACAGGACGGAAACCACCCGCCTGTTGCTTCTATGCTGGGCAGCCGCGCTGCCGGGTATAGAAAGAGCCATGGAAGGGGGGCTTTGTGTACTTCCCTTTCCATGGCTCTATTATAGCGAATAATTCCTAGTTAGTCAAGTATATTTTTAAGAATTATTCCTATTTATTAAAATCTGGCAGGATGCCCAAATTCCTTATGGAAAACTGGACGCATTACCGGAATCAGACCTGCAGGTTGCCGCTGGTAGCAGCATCAGAACCGGCGGTAGCGTCAACTCGTAAGTCGTTGCCGGGCAGGATAGCGTTGAGCAGGATGCCTGCAATCGCAGCCACAGCCAGACCGGACAGGTTGATGGTGACACTGCCAACGGTAAAGCCAACGCCGCCCACAGAGTTAAAGCCCAGTGCGCACACCAGAATGACGGCGGCAACGATCAGGTTGCGGCTGTTGGTGAAGTCCACGCGGTTCTCCACCACGTTGCGCACACCGATAGCGGAGATCATTCCGTACAGCACAAAGCTGATACCGCCGATGATGCCGGTGGGGATAGTGTTGATGACGGCCTCAAACTTGGGGCTGAAGCTCAAGATGATAGCCAGCACAGCGGCAATGCGGATGACCAGCGGGTCGTAGATCTTGCTCAGTGCCAGCACGCCGGTGTTCTCGCCGTAGGTGGTGTTGGCGGGGCCGCCCCAGCAGACCAGCCATGGTGGTGGCCAGACCATCGCCCATCAGGGTGCGGTTCAGGCCTGGGTCATTGATATAGTTGTGGCCAACGGTGGCGCTGATGGCGGCAATATCGCCAACGTGCTCCATCATGGTAGCCAGTGCGATGGGGATAATGGTGAACAGAGCGCTGATGAACTCCGGGCTGCCGTCAATGGCAAACAGACCCATAGCCTCCTTGTGCAGGGGGATGCCCAGCCAGGCGGCCTCGGAGATTTTCTGGAAGTCCACTGCGCCGGTGACCAGTGCCACTGCGTAGGAGACCAGCACACCGATCAGGATGGGCAGGATCTTGACCATGCCCTTGCCCCAGATGTTGCAGACAATAACGGTGCCAGGCCACAAAAGCCAGCAGCCAGTTGGACTCGCAGTTGGTGATGGCGGAGGGGGCCGAGGATCAAACCAATAGAGATGATGATGGGGCCTGTGACCACCGGCGGGAAGAATTTCATAATGCGGCGGATGCAAAGGTGGAGATGAGCAGGCTGACCAGCAGGTACAGAATGCCGGACAGTGCCACGCCCGCGCAGGCGTAGGGCAGCATTTTGGTATTGGCAACGGTCAGGTTGCCGTCTGCGTCAGCCAGCATGGGGCGTACAATGGAAAAACCGCCCAGGTAGGGCAAACCAGAGGAGCCAAGGGAAGGCCGGACCTTGCCCTTGGTGACAAGGTGGAACAGCAGGTGCCCAGACCGGCACAGAGCAGAGTGGTGGAAACGCTCAGGCCGGTGAGCAGGGGCACCAGCACAGTTGCGCCGAACATGGCAAACATGTGCTGCAAGCCCAGGATCAGCATCCGTCCGGTGCCGAGCTGCCGGGCATCGTAAATGCCCTTGGAGTAATCGATCTTTTCACTCATAGAGAAGTTCTCCTTTCATCGCTGCCAAAAAAGAGGCATTGCCGCAGCAACGGCAGTGCCTCAATCTTCTGGAGCAGATTCAAAAAACGGGACCGGAAGGCAAAACACGCGCTCCGCAAAGTCGAACGAAACATTTTGCTCTCCCCTTCCCTGTCTGACTTTATAAAGTATACCAGAAACCATGCCCGGATGCAATCCGTTTGCCGCAGTTTCCCTCAGCTTTTTGGCCGGACATCTTGAAATATGCCCCTGTCCGCACTATAATATAACCTATTGAATTGATTTGTATTTCAAGAGGAATGTTATGATCTATCTGGATTATTCTGCAAACACCCCGGTGGATGCGCGGGTGTTGGAGCAGTTCTGTGCCGTGGAGCGCCGCTGCATCGGCAACGCCAACTCTCACCACCAGGCAGGCTCTGCCGCAAGGCAGAGATCGATGCCGCCACCATCAAAATCGCCTCCCTGCTGGGCGTTCAGCCCGCAGAGATCATCTATACCTCCGGTGCCAGCGAGGCCAATAACTTTGCTTTAAAGGGGCTGGCCCGTCTCTCCCGCCATGCGGCAGGCACATCATCTCCACTCCACTGGAACATTCTTCGGTCAGCGGCACCCTGACGGCATTACAGGAGCAGGGGTATGAGATCGACCTGCTGGACGTGAAGCAGGACGGTACTGTAGATCTTGAGCACCTGAAGGATCTGCTTCGCCCGGATACCATCTGCGTTGCCGTAACGCTGGTGGACAGTGAGCTGGGTGTGGTGCAGCCTGTACAGGAGATCGCCGCCATCCTGAAAGCATACCCTCACTGTCACCTGCATGTGGATGCGACCCAGGCTGTGGGCAAGATCCCCGTTTCTTTTGAGGGCGTGGACACCATGAGCCTGACGGCCCACAAATTCTACGGGCTGAACGGCATCGGCCTGCTGATCAAGCGGCGGAATCTGGCGCTGGAGCCTCTCATCCATGGCGGCGAGAGCACCACCATCTACCGCAGCGGCACCCCCACTGTGCGCTGGCCTCCTCGCTGGCCTGTGCGCTTGATCTCGCCGTCACTGACCTGCCCGGACGTGTTGACCATGTGGCAAAGCTGAATGCAGAGCTCCGCGCCGCCTCAGCACATATCCGCTGGTGCGCATCAACAGCCCGGAACACGCCATCCCTCATGTGCTGAATCTGAGCGTCCGTAATGTCAAGGGCACCGTGTTCCAGCGGGAGCTGGATGCCAAAGGGGTCTGCGTCTCGGTCAAGTCAGCCTGCTCGTCGGATGGTCTGCCTTCGCGTGCGGTGTTTGCGGTCAGCCGCGACCGCCGCAACGCACTGTCCTCCTGGCGCATCAGCCTGAGCCATCTGACTACCGAGGACGAGATCAAAGCCTTTTTTGCAGGCGTTCGATGTCTGCTACCGTGAGCTGACCGCCCTACATTAAATAAAAAGAGGAACCAACATGAAACGTGAGCTTGAACCTTATCAGATGATCGAACGCAGTATCATCAAGAAATACCGAAAGGAGCTGTGGACCCCCTTTATCGTGGCGGTAAAGCGCTACGAGCTGGTACAGGAGGGAGACAAGATCGCCGTTTGCATCTCGGGCGGCAAAGACTCCATGCTGATGGCAAAGCTGATGCAGGAGCTGCAGAAGCACAGCGATGTTCCCTTTGAGCTGGTCTTTCTGGTGATGGACCCCGCTACAATGAGATCAACCGCCAGAAGATCGAGTCCAATGCCGAACTGCTGCACATTCCGGTGACCATCTTCGAGAGCAACATCTTTCCGTTGCCAACAACACCGAAAAGAACCCCTGCTACCTCTGTGCCCGGATGCGGCGCGGCCACCTGTACAGCAAGGCCAAGGAGCTGGGATGCAATAAGATCGCGCTGGGCCACCACTTCAACGATGTCATTGAGACGACCGTGATGAGCATGTTCTACGGCTC
>ENA-OQIM01000706-OQIM01000706.1-human-gut-metagenome-genome-assembly--contig:-NODE-706-length-12498-cov-1.916579_pt1 | contig 12498 bp, 19 predicted proteins | sample MGYA00242579_ERZ504744 | MGnify/ENA primary metagenome ERZ504744 (study PRJEB26092, sample SAMD00036441) | human gut metagenome | host: Homo sapiens | study: EMG produced TPA metagenomics assembly of...
CTTACATATTGCGATATCATTCATACGAAAGTCTTCTGACCTGAAACACCAAGAGAATTTTTTCAAAGGGTACTACATAAGAAAAAATTCCCGTCAAACACCCAGCCCAGGGGTGGCGAGGGGACGGGCGACGTCCCTTCGCGGTTTTCTTACATTCCAAATGTAAAACAAATCCCCCAGGGTACACACCCTGAAAAAACCAAATGTCAATGAAATTAACGGGTCAAAGGGCAGTCCCCTTTAATTACTGAATTGCAGCCTTCTTAACCTGCACCAGTGCCTTCGCCACCGCCGGAATAGAAATCACAATTACAGTAATAATAGCTTCTGCAACCAGATAGCTATAATTATACACAATAGGGTAAACCGCAGTCAGAGATTTCGGGAAATTTTCCGGCATATAACTCATCCAATACAGATATCCCCCAAGTGCATGAAACGCACCCCTTGCGATAACCGCCGCAATATATCCCTTAAGCAGTCCATGCTCTGCTTTGCAAAAATCCCGCAACGCCAAGTGCAGCAAACGCAAGAATATAATCACAGCAAACCTGGAAGAAGGAAAGTACATATGGCTCCTGGATAAACTGCAGGATTCCATAAGCAAGACCGACAGTAATACCGGTTCCAACACCATACCAGTTAGCAACCAGTACAATGAGCAGCATACTGCAAAGAGTAACACTTCCACCCCACGGCAGAGTAAAAATCTTCAGATAAGAAGTAACAAAAGCAAGCGCCATTGCCACAGCACAGAACACAAGCTGCCTTGTAGTAAGCTTCTGTTTCTCTGAATGCTTGCCTGCAAAATAGATCGCAGCCAGAAACAGAACGATTCCGGCGATGATCGCGATGGCATATCCGGCTGTAGTCAGCCCGCCGTCACTTGTAACCATAAAGTTAAACATAAAATAAGACCTCCCTCGTCTTCGATTGAAATAACAGCCTTCGAAAAAGATGACAAGATTACCTTCGTCATCCTGAGCCGGACCGATGAAGAACTCACAGCACATATCCGCCTCGGAGAATACTGTACAGAGATTACTGTTCAGCCGAAGTCCATCGGGTCCGGCGTGATGACGGAGTGGAAATAAATTAATAGTTGACATTTCGATAACTATGGCATATGCTAATAATAGCTAAGAAGTGAGGATAAACTTCCATAAGGCAAAACGAAAAACCCCCAGAGTTGCCGCTCTGGGGGTTTTCTTGCTCGTTAACGGTGAGCTGTTCCGTTTAGGCTGTTGCTGCCTATCGTCTTCCGCTCAGCCATTTGCATATGTAGTAGCTAACTACGTTTGCTAACACGGAGACAAGAAATGAGGATAAAAATTCTTCCATAAGATTCACCTCCTTCCTGCTGGAGGGTCGGCAGCATTTATAGTATAACACAAATAAGAACAAAATGGGCGTAAAATATAAAATGTTTAGTACTGAAATATAAAAATGTAATCTTTAACGTTTTCAAGTTTTTTGACTTTAAACCCCAAAAGTACTTGTGTTTACAGGTTACTATGAGCTATACTGAAATGGTATCTGTCCGGAGCCTTATGTTTCGGTCGTGTGTGAAAATTGGGAGAGGATTTAAATTATGATTGTTACTTTAATTGAGAAAGTTTACAGCTTTCTGTGGGGAAATCTGGTGCGGATTCCGCTGCCGGGAGGCAGTTCACTTGGAATTTCACTGTTGATCATCCTGCTGATTCCTATTAGGAATCTATTTTACGATCAGGACACGTTTCCTGCCGATCCGTCTGTTTCCGGATATGGTAAGTGCGCTGGTTGAGAAGAAGAAGGACAAAAACAGCCTGTCATCGTTCCAGACACTGGTCGTATCGACAGCGACCAGAGTTGGTATGGGAAATCTGGTCGGCGTGGTTGCGGCGATATCAGCCGGAGGAGCCGGGGCAGTGTTCTGGATGTGGATCACAGCACTGATCGGTTCGTCCACCGCCTTTATCGAGGCGACACTGGCACAGCTCTACAAAGAAAAAAGACCCGCTGTATGGCGGTTACCGGGGCGGTCCGGCATACTATATCCATGCATACATAGAAGAAAAACAGCACAAAAAGAGAAAGAAAGTCGTGCTCTCTGTATTATTTGCAATCTCCGGTCTGATCTGCTGGTGTGGTATCAGCCAGGTTATCAGCAATTCTGTTGTTTCTTCCTTTAAGAATGCATTTTCTATTCCGCCGATCTATACGACGGTTGTACTGGTTGTAGTTGCTGCAGTGATCGTGCTTCGTAAGAATGCGACAGTCAAAGTGCTTGATATGGTTGTGCCGGTAATGGCAGTGTGCTATTTTGCAATCACAATTTTAATTATTGTGATGAACATTGGAAGCCTTCCGGGAGTTTTTGCAAGGATCTTTCAGGAAGCATTTGGACTTCGTCAGGCGGCAGCCGGCGGTTTCGGCGCAGTACTGATGAATGGAATCAAGAGAGGTCTGTTTTCCAACGAGGCAGGTTCCGGCTCTGCACCGTGTGCGGCAGCAGCGGCAGAATGTGATCAGCCGGTTAAGGCAGGACTTGTACAGGCACTTGGTGTTTTTGTAGATACGATCGTGATCTGCAGCTGTACTGCAATGATCATGCTCCTCGCACCGGAAGAAAAAGTCGCAGGACTTTCCGGGATGGATCTTCTGCAGACGGCAATGGAACATCATCTCGGAAGATTCGGCGTGATCTTCATTGCAGCGACACTGTTCCTGTTTAGTTTTTCCACCTTCCTTGGAATCCTGTTTTATGCGAGAAGCAATGTGGCCTATCTTTTTGGAGATAACTGGGCATCCCAGACTGCATACAAAGTTCTTGCACTTATTATGCTGTTCATCGGCGGTCTTGCGGCCTATACTTTTGTATGGGACCTTGGCGATGTGGGAATCGGCCTTATGACAGTCTTCAACATCATCATCCTGTACCCGCAGGGCGAAAAAGCATTGCGAGAGCTCAAAAAATACGAAGAAAGCAAAAAAGCAAAATAAATCAAAAGTCTTCCGGAACAAAAATTCTGGAAGACTTTTTTATAAAAAACAAATTTGCAAAACTCCGGAGTATACTGAAGTATAAACAACAGAACATACTTCTGAAGGAGGAAACATGATGGAAAATTTAAAGATAATGTGGAAAAAGACAGCGTGTGCAATTATGATCGTGGCAGTATTGGTCACTGGAATCCTGACACCGACACAGACGACACAGGCGGCAGTTTACAGTTGGATGAGGACTGCAAAAACAATGTATCTTAACAGGACGATCAACGGAACGGCAAGAAATAATGTAAAACCGACGCTGATGGATCCATATGACTGTTATGACGATTATTTTTATGTGAAAATTCCGGCAAGAATTGGAACTATATCTTTCCATTTCTGTAGAGGGAACTTCTCCGTTTGATTTTATCAGAGTTTATAATAACAGTGGAAATGAAATCGGTTCTGTGTACAGTGGATGGTCTTATAACAGAAGCTCAAATAGATGTTATATCAAGATAAAAATGAATTTAAACGGCGGTTCTTATTATATCCGTCAGGCAGATATTTATAGATCCAACAGCGAAAAACACCGCTATTCCGTACGGCTTACCGGTCAGTTTGCAAATGCAGTTTCCTTTAGCGGACTCAGAAAGGCTTACTCCGGAGCCGCGAAATTAACATGGAGACGATTCAGTGGTGTAGATGGCTATGAAATCTTCCGGAGCACTTCTGCCCGTGGCACTTACAGACGAATTGCAACCGTCGGAAGAGGAACTACTTCCTGCACAAACCGCGGACTCAGAAGAAACGCCAGATACTACTACAGAATCCGTGGCTACAAAAACATAAACGGAACAAGAGTATACACAAAAACTTCTGCAACAAGATCTGTCAGAGTATAGCAAAATAATAAAATATCTGTATATCCCAGGCATCCGGCTTTTCGAAACCGGGTGCCTGATTTTGAGTTCACCTGCTTAATGCGATATCCCATTGGTTTTTGCACAGAAAAATGGTATAATTTTTTTCAGCAAAACTTAAAGGGGAAGAAGGAGCATATATGGCGTCGACATTCGAAAAAATGATACAGGATTTCAGCAAAAAAGACACAACGAAACTTCTTGAAAAAGAAAAATGGTGATATCATTACAGCGACAACATATTCCGCAGATACGGAACTTGCTGATGGCGGAAAGGCAAAAATGCTGTCCATCCGTATCGAATAATATCAGGCGGCAGTCTGAAATACCATAAAAAAAACAAAAATGCAAATCTTTTATTGTAAAATTATAGTGTAATATTATAATTAGAATAAAGGGGCGTGTATTATGGAAAATGGAGATATTGGATTATTAAGATACTGTTTTTCAGCAGCGGGTCAGAAAAATCAGAAAGAGACAGCAGACTGGCTTCAGAAAGTTTCAGACTGTCTGCAAAATGCCGGAGCAGGGAAGGTATTTATGGATGAAAAAAAGGACGAAATACTTTCCGGGTCAATCACCGGAAAGCATCAGAGAAAAAAGACATTATAGAATACAGAGTAAAAATAATACCGGGGCAGCAGCAGCTTACACTTGTACAGACAAATCTATGGGAGAACGAAGCACAGGCCAAAAAACTGATGTGCTGGTATGCGGCAAAACGTAATGAAAGACTCACGCATGATATACAGTATTCCATGAACCCGGTCCAACTAAAAGGAAAGGTCATACTCAGAAATGGATGGGAAACGGAACTGATACGTAGAACAGGAGAGATGAATCGCATCTCATGAATGACAGAGAGATTTTTGAGGCATTGAGCAGAGGAAAGGTGCCGGACTGTATACAGAATCAGGTTCGCCAGGAGTACCAGGAGTATGAAAGGGAAATCAGACATGGCGTCGATATTTGAAAAGATGATACAGGATTTCAGAAGGAAAGATATGGCACAGCTTCTGGAGGAATGCATGAAGCCAGATGTGAAAAAAGCGAAAAAAATTCCACTGAGGTATCGTCTTATTGCAATAGGCTTTGTTTCACATATGACACTGGATGAGCTGGACAGCAAGTTAAAAGAGAACGGGTGTGAACAGCTGTATGCCCGTAATCAGGTGGAGGCAACGCTGATCTATGCTTTCCTGAAGGGACTTTCTTACGAAGAGTGGCTGAATCTGGAAAGGATCTGCCGGGAAATGAATGATGACAGAACCGATATGTGGTTTAACAGTTCGACCGTAACATATCGGGAACTTCGGGAATATGTCCGCCAGAATTCTGACATCACAGAAGAGGAACTTCAGACTCAGAAAGTTACAAGAAAGCTTCGCAGACAGATCGAAAAAAGTACTACCGAAGAAGATTTTCTGAAATTTATGGAGGACAACCGGGAAGATTTCTGTGTGGTCCGTGAGAAGCCAGATATTATTTCTGCAAATATCTGTGCTATTATATCGAAGAGAAAACAGAAGCATACCTGGCAGCAAGAAAGAGTGGTTTTGGTCAGGAACAGACACTTGTAGAACTGAATGTACTGAAGTGTGCAGAGCTTCTTCGAAAGAAGTTTAAAGATGACCAGGAAATTCGTGAAGCGCTTCTGGACTGTGCGATTTCTTTTGGAAATATTTATGATGCATTTAATTATTTTTATTTTGAGTATGTTTCTACAGACTGGATGGAAATTCTGATGGATGGTTATCAGGGAAGCCTCAGTAGAATGTCAGAGAAAGAAATCGAATTTCTTGCCCATGCGATCCGGTCATATGAGGATGGATGGATGAATTGTCAGATGAAGAAGTAATCCAAAGAAAAGTGCAGGAGATAGAAGAACAGGAATGTCTGAAAGACAGTCAGTATGCAAGGGAAGAAAGCAAGAGACAAACTTATCAGAAGAATCGTTCCGGAGAGAAATCGGTCCGCAGTTATATCAAAGGAGTGACGGATCTGGATAGGACGACACTTATCTGTTACCTTCTGTTTATGGGACAGGAATCTCTTGAAAACAAAGAAAGTGTGATGACCAGAGAAAGACTGGATCAGATTCTTCTGGAATGTGGATATGCAATGCTGCGGGACGGCGATGACTTTGATCGTTTTGTGATCCAGTATTTAGAGGTGGATGACCGCATGGGATTTCTCATGGAGAGTGTTGCAGATGCGGCAAGAAGCGAAAAGAATTTTTATCTCTATCATATGTATCAGGGAGCTGTAAGTGAAAATAAAAAATTCAGAACTCTGATAGACTGAGAGATTGCAATAAAAATCTGCATAACGGATGGAGAACAGAGCACGTATGGGAAAGATAACAATAACACTTAGAGAAGATCACCTTCCGGAAGGAATCGTTCTGGCTGGAAAATGCCGTATTTTGAGGACTTTGCGGATGGGAGAATTTTCTGTTACTTATGAGGCAATGCTTGGAAACAGGAAAGTAGCTGTCAAAGAGTTTTATAACAGGGGCTGTATGTACCGGCAGGGTAACAGAGTTGTTCTGACAAATGAAGAAGACCAGCAGGAATTTGAGAAAGCAAAGCAGAAATTTGTAGAAGAGGCACGACGGCTCAGTAAGTTTGCCTCACAGCCGAATGTGGTTCGGGTGTATGGTTATTTTGAAGCAAATAATACGGTTTATATTATCATGGAGTTTCTCGATGGTCCCGGGCTGAATGAATATTTCCGAAAAAAAAAGGAAGAGTAGAGGCGGCAGAGATGTTTGGCATGCTGCTTCCGGTAATGCGGACACTGGACAAAATTCACGAGTCTGGAATCATTCACAGAGATATCAGTCCGGATAATATTAAATTTGCACAAAATGATGCTTCAGGGACAGGATTGAAGCTGATGGATTTTGGGTCTGCCAGAGATTATCTGAACAGAAATACCTATACTATGGAACTGAAGGATGGCTATGCTCCGCTGGAGCAGTACTCAGAACATGAACAGGGACCATGGACAGATGTTTATGCGCTCAGTGCAGTTATATATCGTGGAATCACAGGACAGAGACCAATGAGATCCGTCAGACGGGCAGAACATGATGATCTGCGCATGCCGTCGCAGCTCGGAATCCCGATTCCTCCTGTAATAGAAGAAATATTAAAAAGAGGATTGAGTATTCGGAAAGAAAACCGCTATCAGAAAATGGCGTCTATGATAAAAGATGTAGAAAAATTTTCGGGAGGAATGTGAAATGAGAGAAGCAGCAGAGAAACGACGGAAATTGTGGATACTGTTACTGGCTGTAATCTGCAGCAGCTTTGTAGTGGCAAACAGCAGTGTGATGCCTGTTCAGGCGGCAGAAGATACGGATGCGAATACCGGGGAAGTTGTGACTTCCGGCACATTTGGAGAATATAATGGAGAAATCTATACTGTGGATAAGGTTGCAAAGAAAGGGTATCACTGTATCTCCGGACAGTACAAAGATACGATGGCAATTTATCAGGACAAGATCTACTGGCGCAAATCCAGCACAGTTTCTGGTCAGTCGAGTGAGATCATCCGTATGGATCTGGACGGAGATAATCAGACGGTTCTTACAAATTCAGCGAAACCTAATGCAAAATTCTGTATCTATAATAATTATTTGTATTATACCTCCGGTGATGGCAGTCAGAACTACGATGGAAGAAAGATTGATCTTGCGACAGGAGAGGATGTAGAGAGCGGCAGTTATGTTTTTCGTTATGGAAATGAAAAGATATGGGTCTCTACGGGGATTGAAGACGGAGACTGGTATGTTTCAGAGCCCGGATTTGAAAATATACAGAAGGACGACAGTATCGAAGGTTCTGTACTGGGAATCGTAGGAAGCAAAGTCTGCTATATCTATCAGGATGGTGATACCTGGACAACCTGTGGATATGATATAAAAACAGGAAAGAAAGTAGTTCTTGAAAAGGGAAATGCTTCCAGATCAGTTGTCACAGGAGATGGACTTTACTACAAAAAGACAGAAGATGGAAATACTGTACTGTACAGAAGAAATATGCGAGATGGTTCTGTATCACAATACGATTTTGGCGGAATGAATCTGTATATAAGTGGCTGTAATGAAGTTGGAGATGCGACTTTCTTTATACAGTTCCTGCCGGATCAGGGTGAAAATAACACAGAATTATGGAGACTGGACGCAGTACCGGGGAAAAAGAACGGATTGCTACCTGGTACAATGAAAATGCAGAAAATGCAGCAGAGGAACCATAAATACAAAAAAATGCCTCAGGGCAGTTTTTTATTAAAGAAACAGAAACTTGTATAGAAAAGAATGCAGTCAGAATCGTGTGGAATGCTTGCTGTAAACTGGCAGAAATGCTATATTTATTTTACAGACATAAATAAGAAAAGAATCGCTGTTTTTTGTATGGCGGGATCAGCTGTACAGGGAAGAGCGGGATGCGGAGGCATAGATCATGTTTAAAAAAATAGGAGATGAACGTGCATTTAACGGGATTCTGAATCAGATCATAGATAATATCCAGAATGGAAAACTAAAGGCAGGTGACGCACTTCCGGCAGAGCGGACAATGGCAGAGACTATGGGCGTGTCCAGACCGGCGGTAAGAGAAGTACTGCGGGCACTGGAACTGCTTGGGATCATCAAACCGGTTCCGGGAGGCGGGAATTATATTACTGAGAATCTGGATACCTGGCTGATCGGGCCTTTGACTATTCTTTTTAAGCTGAATAATGGATATCTGAAACAGAACCAGCAGTTCCGTGCAGCATTGGAGAGAGAAGCGGCAATCCTTGCTGCAAAGAAATGTACTCCGCTGGATGCAGCAGAACTCTGGATGATCCTCGACCGTCTGGATTCAGAGGAAGATGAGAAGACAAGGGGAGAGCTGGACCGTGAACTTCACACCAAAATTGCAAAGATCGCGGATAATCCGATGGTCTACAGTGTTCTGGCAGCAGCAGACCAGCTCACGGACAACATTGTATCCGGCACCAGAGATATATCATGAGAAAAAATAATTCATCCAAAGACATAGATGAGCAGCATCACCGTCTGGTAGAGGCAATCATCAACAACGATGTGGAACAGGCAGAACACTGCATGTCTGAACACATGGATACGATCGAGCGTTATATGGATGAAATGCAGAAAGAGCGCAAACCAGAGGGAAAACGTATCTGAAAGTGTTGAAAGTAAATAATGAATAGATTACAATAGAGACATTAAAACAGCAACATCAAAATACTAAGATTCCACGGAGGATAACAGAAATGGATTACGCAAAAGAATCTTTAAGATTACATGGAGAATGGAAGGGCAACATCAGACCGGAAGCCGGCATGCCTGTTATGGAAGGAAAATGTGCATTATTCAAGGCTTTTGGTGATGTAGATGCATTCCCGCTCTGTATCAAGAGCAATGATGTGGATTAGATTGTAAATACGATTTATCTGATCTCAGGATCTTTTGGCGGAGTCAATCTGGAGGATATTTCCGCACCGAGATGTTTCGAAATCGAAAAGAAACTCAAAGAAAAATGTGACATACCGATTTTCCACGATGACCAGCACGGAACTGCGATCGTAGTATCTGCGGGGCTGACTAATGCGCTCAGACTTGTGAATAAGAAATTCTCAGAGGCCAGGGTAGTCATCAATGGTGCCGGATCTGCAGGTATTTCTATCTGTAAACTCCTTCTGGAACTTGGAATCGGTGATGTTGTTATGGTTGAACGCAAGGGAATCCCTGCACCGGGAGAAGAGTGGATGAACCCGGCACAGAAAGAAATTGCAGAAAAGACAAACAAAGAACAGATCCATGGAGACCTCAAGACTGCTATGAAGGCAGAGATATCTTTGTCGGCGTATCTGCACCGAATATTGTCACAGCAGAGATGGTAAGCACAATGGCAGACGATGCGATCGTTTTTGCCATGCAAACCCGCCACCGGAGATCATGCCGGATGAGGCAAGAAAAGGCGGAGCCAGAGTTATTGCAACAGGACGTTCTGATTTCCCGAACCAGATCAATAATGTACTGGTATTCCCGGGCGTGTTCAGAGGTGCTTTTGACGTAAGGGCAAGTGATATCAACGAAGAAATGAAGATTGCAGCAGCAAAGGCTATCGCAGATCTGATTTCAGATGAAGAACTTTTTGAGGACAATATTATTCCGAAGGCATTTGACAAGAGAGTGGGACCGGCAGTTGCGAAAGCAGTTGCAGAAGCGGCAAGAAAAACAGGCGTAGCCCCGCATCTGACCGTATGATTCGGTAGTTGTATTTCAGGATGAAAAAAGAAGAAAATACAAGACTAAAAGAAATTCGAAGCCATGGGACCAAAACGTTCCCCTGCGCTGTATACAGAACAAGTTCAAAAGGTCAGGGTGTTATGGTGAAGCATCACTGGCACGATGAAGTAGAGATGCTTTATTTTGATAAAGGTGGCTTTCTTTTGGAAGTCAACATGGAAGTTTATCCGGTTGAATCCGAATGTATCTGTTTCATTAATCCGGGAGAACTGCACAGCATTACAAAAATCTGCTCAGAGGAGTCGGGAGAGGACGCAATTGTGTTTCACCCGGCTGTCCTGAGTTTTGAATCTTATGATGCAGCGCAGATAGAACTGCTCCAGCCGATCCAGAACGGGCGGCTGCTTTTCCGAGGCAGATTTTTCCAGGAGATGCTGTTTTTGAGGAGATTCGCCAGTACTTCAAAGAGATCCTGATGATTTTTCACAAAGACGGGACGGAGAAACTCTGGATGACCAAAGGCGGCGTTACCGATGATGTGGTGAGCCAGATGTACATTAAGTCCTCTTGCTCCGGATCCTTGCAGTTCTGTGGAAATATCAGCTTTTTACTGTTATGACGGAGAATGGCAATAAGCGTGTTGAAGAGATCAAGAAAGTTCTTTCTTATATAAAGGGACACTATGACGAAAAAATATACATAAGAGATCTGGCGAAACTCATTAATATGAATGAACAGTATTTCTGCCGCTTTTTTAAGAAAAGCATCGGACGTTCACCGATGGTATATATCAATGAGTTTCGGATCCGTCAGGCAATGCATTTTCTGGAGGATACGGACGAGTCTGTGACAGAAGTTGCAATGGAGTGTGGATATAATAATCTCGGCAATTTTCTGCGGGAGTTTCACAGGCAGACGGGGACAACACCTCTGAAGTACAGAAAGAAACAGCCAGAATAAGAAGAAATCTTTGACAAATATCTAAAGAATAGGTACAATAGCAGATATGTGAAAGGGGATTAAGATATGGCAAACTGGGAAAACAATATCCGCAAAGTTGTTCCGTATACTCCGGGAGAACAGCCAAATCAGCCGGATATGATCAAACTGAATACAAATGAAAACCCATATCCGCCGGCGCCGGGAGTACGAGAAGTGCTTCGCAATATGGATACCGATACACTGAGACTTTATCCGGATCCGGCAGCACTGGATCTTGTACGCGCAATTGCTGATACTTACGGGCTTTCGGATAATCAGGTGTTTGTAGGCGTAGGGTCTGATGATGTACTTGCAATGAGTTTCCTTACTTTCTTTAACAGTGAGAAACCAATCCTGTTTCCGGATATCACTTATTCTTTCTACGATGTATGGGCAGATCTTTTCCGTATTCCGTATGAGAGGCCGGTACTGGATGAGCATTTCCACATTCGCAAAGAAGATTACTTCGGGGAAAATGGAGGAATTGTATTTCCGAATCCAAATGCACCAACAGGTGTGGTAATGCCGCTTTCTGAAGTGGAGGACATTGTTGCACACAATCAGGATGTGATTGTGATCGTAGATGAAGCCTATGTGGATTTTGGCTCACAGTCAGCGCTTCCTCTCATCGAAAAATACGAGAATCTTCTGATCGTTCAGACATTTTCCAAGTCCAGGTCTATGGCGGGAATGAGAATCGGTTTTGCAATGGGTTCACCGAAACTGATTAAATATCTGAATGATGCCAAATATTCTTTCAACTCTTATACTATGGACAGAACCGCCCTGGCAGCAGGTGTGGCAGCAGTCAAAGATCAGGAGTATTTCTGCGAGACCTGTCATAAGATCATAGAGACAAGAGAGTGGACAAAGAAGGAACTCAGCAAACTCGGCTTTTCTTTTGAGGACTCCAAGGCAAACTTTATTTTTGCAACGCATGAGACCTGTCCGGCAGAGGATCTGTTTAAAGCACTGCGTGAACGCCACATCTATGTGAGATATTTCCCGGGTGGACGAACAGGAATCATCTTCGCATTACTGTAGGAACCAGAGAAGAAATGGAAACTTTTATTGGATTCCTCAGAGACTATTTATCTGAATAAGGAGAAATATATTGGAAGTTTTAGTAAACTGGTTTACAAATACTCTTGGGCAGCATATCTCAAGAGAAATGGTGATCTTTATTATTTCCATGATTCCAATCCTGGAACTAAGGGGCGGACTTCTGGCAGCATCGCTTCTTAATATATCTATGGTGAAAGCGATTCCCATCTGTATTTTAGGAAATATAATTCCCGTATCCCGTTTATTCTGTTGTTTACTACAACTAAATCTTCAAATGGCATACTAAAAAAC
>ENA-OQIM01000707-OQIM01000707.1-human-gut-metagenome-genome-assembly--contig:-NODE-707-length-12497-cov-2.154082_pt1 | contig 12497 bp, 22 predicted proteins | sample MGYA00242579_ERZ504744 | MGnify/ENA primary metagenome ERZ504744 (study PRJEB26092, sample SAMD00036441) | human gut metagenome | host: Homo sapiens | study: EMG produced TPA metagenomics assembly of...
TACACAACTTATTCGATGTGCATCATTATTCCTTCTATCATTCGGGCAGCCTGTTTTCAACCATTATTCCGCAAGCATGAATAGAATAAAGAAGACAGCATCTTCTTCTTGCTTGTTACAGGAATTTCCATGTTGTCTATGTTTTTCTTCAATGCCAAAGAATCATCAGCTATTTTTTATGCATTATCTGGTCTCACACAGTTTTTTTCTCTGGATTTAATACCGCAATCTATGCAATTATTCCAGACTGTGTGGAATATGGGGAGTGGAAAACCGGACTTAGAAATGACGGTTTTCAGTATGCATTTATTTCACTTGGAAATAAAATCGGAATGGCAGTTGGAACAGCACTTTTAGCAGGATTACTTGGAAAATATGGTTATATTGCAAATCAGACACAAAATGCAATTGTACTTTCAATTATGAAGCATGCATTTACGACGATTCCGGGTGTACTGTGGATTGTGACTGCGGTTGTATTATTTTTCTACCGGTTAAATAAAAAACGTTATAACGAGATTGTAGAGGAACTAAAAAATGGAAGAAAAAGTTGATATCGTGGCATTGGGAGAATTGCTTCCTATGATCCAAATTATCGCTCGTCTCTTTGGAAGAGCAAAGAGTATGCAGTGAAAAAAATGAGATCTGTCATAGAATTGGTAGATGTCATGAAGGTATCAGATGAAGAGAGTACTCTGTTGACAGAGGCGAAGAGTTATGAGCAGGCTGCAGATCAACTCCTTGCCATGGGACCAAAGCTGGTTGCTATTACATTGGGAGAACAGGGCGTTCTTATGGCAACAAAAAGCAGAAAAGAAATCATCAAAGCATTTCAGACACATGCGGTCGACACGACTGGGGCAGGTGATTCATTCTGGGGAGGCGTATTATGCAGTATCCTTCTATGAATAAGAATGTTGAAAAATGGAATGGGAAGAAATCAAAAAGTGTGCTGTTTGGGAAATGCAGTTGCTGGATTGTGTGTGCAAAAGAGAGGCGGAATCCTGCGATTCCGACGAAAGAGGCAGTGCTTGAATTTATGCAGAAATAATGAATGTATATGAACAAACTCGGGGCTGTAAAAATCACGATTTATTAATCGTTAAAGCATCAGCCGTGTTTTCTTGTCGGAGTATTATTCCGCTTTTATCTTTCCATCATACTGATCGATTCAATTCCAACACTTCCGCCGCGGACAACTTCGATGTGTTTGAACTCTTCTTTGATCAGTTTGATAACTGCGTCGTTTTTGGTTGCGGTCTGGACAAATTCCAGGAGAAGGCTGTCTTTTCCGTAGTCGATGACACGGGCTTTGAAGGTCTCAGCGATCTGGAAAAGTTCCACTTTGTCTTCCGGGGAGCAGCCTTTTACCTTGATGTAAAGGATCTCCTTCATTCGAACAAATACATCTGTAAAATCAATGACCTTGATAACTTCGATCATACGGTTCAGCTGTTTTTTGATCTGTTCAAAAGTCTCATCATCGCTGACTGTGGCGATGGTCATTCTGGAAACTGTGGGGTCCTCGGTGGTTCCAACAGTAAGACTGTCCAGGTTATAGGACTTTCCGGAGAAAAGACCGGAAATCTTGGAAAGAACTACCGACCTGGTTTTCAACGTAGAGAGAGATCCATCTTTTTTCATTCCTTTATCCATCATTCATTCCTCCTAACAATCCATGATCAGATCAGCCAGAGTACCGCCCGGCTTAACCATCGGGTAAACCATTTCCTCCGGATCAATGATAAATTCGATGATCGTAGGAGTTTTTGTATTCTTCTTAGCCTCTTCGAAAGCAGCCGCGATCTGATCCTTTTCAGTTACGCGGATACCTTTTGCCCCATAGCTCTCTGCGAGACGGATGAAATCCGGTGTGTATTCCGGATATTCCTGTCCGTCTGTACGGCGGGAGAGTGCACCGGCTTTTAAGTTTGTCATGGCGTAGCGTTTTCCGTAGAAAAGCTTCTGCCACTGGCGGACCATTCCAAGATATTCATTATTAAAGATACAGCAGATGATCGGAAGTTCCTCCAGAACTGCGGTAGCCAGCTCCTGAATGTTCATCTGCATGCCGCCGTCACCGGAAACGGAGATGACCGGTGTGTCCGGATTGCCGATCTTGGCACCGATGGCACCCGGAAGGCCGTAACCCATGGTTCCAAGTCCGCCGGACATGATCAGCTGACGGTTCTCAGTGATGTCTGCATACTGGCTTACCAGCATCTGATGCTGTCCTACATCGGTAACAAGAATGGCTTTGTCAAACTGGCGGTTGATCTCACCGATGATATCCAGAGGTCCCATCATACCACGGTCTTTCATGGTAAGAGGATGATCTTCTTTCCATTCCTGGATCTGTTTCAGCCATTTTTCAGTGTTGCACTCCTGTACATATTCATCCATTTTTGTGATGGCCTCTTTTGCATCGGCAACGATGGGGATATCTACATGAATATTTCTGGAAATGGAAGCGGTGTCAATATCGATGTGGACGATCTGTGCATGTGGGGCAAATTCATGGAGCTTGCCTGTGATACGGTCGTTAAAACGGGTTCCGATGGAAAACAGAAGATCGCATTCATTCACAGCCATGTTTGCGGCATAAGCGCCGTGCATACCAAGATTTCCGATAAACAGAGGGTTCTTTGTGGAAATGGCGCCACGTCCCATGACGGTTGTGACAACCGGGATCTGAGTTTTCTCAACAACCTGGGTAAAAATCTCCTGCGCGCGGGAAATGATCACACCGCCGCCAGCAAGAAACAGAGGTTTTTTGGCCTTCTGCAGCATTTTGAGGGCACGCTTCAGCTGTCCGATATGCACGCTGGTGTTAGGCTTGTAGCCACGGATATTGACAGTCTTCGGATACTCAGCACTTCCCAGCTCGGCCATTACATCCTTTGGAAGGTCGATGAGAACCGGGCCTGGGCGTCCGGTGCGTGCGATATAGAAGGCTTCCTTGATGATACGTCCAAGATCCTCACGGTTGCGGACGGTAACACCGTATTTTGTGATGCTTCTGGTGATCCCGACAATATCAACCTCCTGGAATGCATCGTTTCCGATGAGGTGACGGGCAACCTGTCCGGTAAAGCATACAAGCGGAACGCTGTCATAGTTGGCAGTTGCAAGACCTGTAACAAGGTTGGTAGCTCCGGGACCGCTGGTAACGAGACATACGCCAACCTTTCCGGTAGTTCTGGCATAGGCATCTGCTTCATGTACAAGGGCCTGCTCGTGACGTGGCAGGATGATGTCAATGCCGCTCTGTTTATATAATTCATCGCTGATATCGATGGTGCAGGCACCAGGATAGCCGAACAGAACATCAACGCCCTTCTTCTTTTAAGGCTTTTACAAGCAATTTGTTTCCGGAATCTGTTTCATGATTGGTTCCCTCCTTTGATGATGTGAAAAGTTAAGCAGATAAGGGCTGCCGCGAGAAATTTTTCCAATAAAAAAAGTCCCGGCATATCGGATAAAATATGCTCAGGACGGATGATTCCGCGGTACCACCTGTTTTCAGAGGTAAAACTCTGCTCTCTGCCAGTACAAAATTATACTGCCTCCCTGTAACGTGGGAATGACGATGAACCTACTGCCATGAAGATCCATGGTTCAGTCCACTGCTCGAGGGCTACTTCCACAGTTCAGTCACGAAGATTTTCACCGGCCATCTTCTCTCTGTGCATCCGGAGACTGTGTACTACTCCCTGTCATTGCATTTAGTAAATATGGATAAAAATTTTCTATCATTATAATATAAAATATCGAACTGTCAATCAAAAATCCTGATGCTCAACGGGTGAGCCGGGGATTACGATAACAGTTCCGATATGGATGATATTAAGTATTAAATATTTTTTCAGTACATCAGCTGTTCCTTGTTACGGAGCTGGAGCCTGCTTACTCAGGATTCGGTATTATCCAGTGTTTCAGGATCTTTTTCCGGAAGGTAGACATGCACTTTCTCGATACGGTTTTTTATCCAGCTTTTCTACGATCAGACGGATTCCGTCCTCTGTGATCACTTCGTCACCGGCAACAGGCAGACGATCCAGATGTTCGATGATAAATCCACCCAAGGAATCATAATCCTCGGAATCCAGTTCCGTATCCAGATGATCATTTACGTCATCCAGATGCATGGAACCTTCGATGATATATTCCCGGTCGGAAATCTTCTGGACAAGCTCGTCCTCTTTCTCATCGTATTCGTCATGGATCTCACCCACGATCTCCTCCAGGATATCCTCCAGTGTGATCAGTCCGGCCATATCACCGTATTCATCCAGTACAATGGCAATGTTGAAGGTGGAGTCCTTCATTTCCACAAGAAGATCGGAAATGCTTTTTGTTTCGTAAGTGAAATGCGGCTTTCGGAGGAAATGATCGATAACAAATTCCTCATTTTTGTCGTAAAGAAGAAGATCCTTCATGTTGATGATTCCCACAATGTTGTTCTGGCTGTCCTTATAAACCGGCAGACGCGTGAACTTATCCTCGCGGAAAATATCGATCAGCTCATCATAGGTGGATTCCACATCTGCAAAGGTAACATGTACTCTTGGAACCATGATATCCTTGGCTGTGGCATCTCCAAGATCAAACACATTGTAGATCATTTCTTTTTCGTCGGATTCAATGACACCGTCCTCATGGCTGACGTCCACGATAGTACGAAGCTCCTCCTCGGTCATGGCCTTGCTGGCTGCATCCGGATCCACACGCATCAGGCGCATCACACCTCTTGAAAAGAGATTGATGATGAAGATCACCGGTGTCATGATAGTCATAAGAAATTTAAAGACCGGGATATAGCGGAGGGTGATCTTTTCAGAGTTAATGGTTGCGTAGTTCTTGGGGGTGATCTCACCGAAGATCAGGATCAGAACTGTCAGGATCACCGTCACGATGCTGACCATATAGCCGCCAAAGCTGTATGCAAGTGTGGTTGCAAGGGAAGAAGCTGAAATGTTCACAATGTTGTTTCCGATGAGAATCGCACTGAGAAGCTTGGGCGTCTGGTTCTCCAGGATATCGAGAGCCATGGCTGCACGCTTGTTTCCCTCGTCTGCAAGAGAGCGGAGACGGATCTTGTTTACCGACATCAGCGCGGTTTCGTTAGATGAGAAAAAGGCTGACAATGCCAGCAGAATAAGTAATATGATTATCTGGTAAGTGTCGCTGGGGTCCACTTTCAATATTCACTCCTTTAAAAATAAGATTATTTGGTTAAAAATATACAGATACTCCCACATTATATACGTTTTACTGGATTTTGGCAAGAGCCGGACCAGTACAGCGCATATAGATATATGGAAAAAATACGAAAATAAGTCTGCTTCTTGACAAAAGAGTAAGCTCAGACTAACATATATGTATATTCATATATAAAGAAGAACTGTATAGGAATGGAAGGAGCGGTTTATGTTTCTGGAGATAAAAGGAATCAAAAAATCCTTCGGGGCAGGAGAGAGCCATGTAGACGTTCTGAAGGGGATCGATCTTGAGATTGAAAAGGGAGAATTTTGTGTGCTTCTGGGGCCGTCCGGTTCCGGGAAATCCACGCTGCTAAACATTATTGGCGGCATTGACGGAGCAGATGCAGGAAGCATTACCATTCAGGGAGAACAGCTGGAGGATATGAAGGAAAAGAAGCTTTCCCTCTACCGCAGAAAACATCTGGGATATATTTTTCAGATGTATAATCTGATCCCCAATCTGACTGTGAGGGAGAATATTGAAGTTGGTGCTTATTTAAGTGACAGACCGCTGGATGTGGATGAACTGCTGGAGACACTGGGACTTTATGAACATCAGCGGAAGCTTCCGAACCAGCTTTCGGGAGGTCAGCAGCAGAGAACTGCTATTGGACGTGCCATTGTAAAAAATCCGGATATCCTGCTTTGTGATGAGCCTACCGGCGCTCTGGACTACAACACCTCCAAGGAAATCCTGAAGCTGATCGAAACAGTCAATCACAAATACGGAAATACTATAGTCATGGTTACTCATAACGATGCCATCAAGGATATGGCAGACCGTGTGGTAAAGCTTCGTGACGGGATGATCCGCAGAAACTATCAGAATGAGCAGAAGATTCCGGCTGCTGACCTGGAATGGTAAGGGGGCATTATGAAGAATCCTTTACGTAAACGTATCCCCAGGGAACTGAAGGGGGAATTTGGAAAATATCTGGTGGTTTTCCTGCTGATGGTACTGACCATCGGGTTTGTGTCCGGCTTTCTGGTAGCCGATGGAAGCATGCTGAAGGCTTATAATGAGAGCTTTGATAAATATAACATCGAAAACGGAAATTCCGTACTGCGGAAAAGATTTACAGTTCTCAGTGGAAGGATATTGAAGCTGCCGGTGTTAAGCTTTATGAGAACTACTATATAGAAGAAGATCTGGATAACGGAAGTACCATGCGTTTTTTTAAAAACCGTGAGAAGGTGAATAAGGTCTGCCTGATGAAGGGAGAAATGCCGTCAGGGCAGGGTGAGATCGCCATTGACCGTATGTATGCGGATAACAACAGTCTTAAGGTAGGAGATACCCTGATCAGATGTGAAAAATCCTGGAAGATCACAGGTCTGGTGGCACTTTCGGATTACAGTGCCCTGTTTCAGAATAATAATGATTCCATGTTTGATTCTGTAAGTTTGGTGTGGCGATCGTAGCCCGGAGGAATTTGAAAACCTGGATCAGGAAAAGCTCCGGTACAATTATGCATGGATGTATGATCATCAGCCAAAGAACGAAAAAGAGGAGAAGAAAGTTTCCGAAAATCTCATGGAAGACATTGGCAAAGTGGTAGCTCTGGAAACCTTTGTCCCACGTTATCTTAACCAGGCGATCATTTTCACCGGCGATGATATGGGCGGAGACAGGGCAATGGTCATCACGCTTCTTTATATTGTGATCGTGATCATGGCTTTTGTGTTTGGAATTACCATCAGCAATACGATCCGAAAGGAAGCCAGTGTTATCGGTACGTTACGTGCATCCGGTTATACCAGACGGGAGCTGATCCTTCATTATATGACGCTTCCGGTTCTGGTCACGTTGGCCGGTGCCTGATCGGAAATATTCTTGGATATACCGTATTTAAGGGTGTATGTGCAGACATGTATTACGGGAGCTATAGTCTGCCGACTTATGTGACCGTATGGAATGCAGATGCCTTTCTTCTGACAACCGTAGTTCCGGTCATCATTATGATACTGATCGATCATGCGGTGCTTAGGTACCGCCTGCAGCTTTCTCCTCTGAAGCTTCTGCGAAGGGATTTTTCCGGTAAAAACAGAAACGTGCAGTGTATTTAAGTCCGAAGATAGGAATTTTTTCCAGGTTTCGCCTCCGGGTGATCTTTCAGAATGTCAGCAGTTATCTGGTGCTGTTTGTGGGAGTTGTTTTCGCAAATCTGCTGCTGTTTTTCGGAATGCTTCTTCCGTCTACGCTGGATCATTATCAGCTTGAGATCCAGGAGAATATGCTGGCGAAATATCAGTACATGCTTTCGGTTCCGGCAAGTGCTATTCAGGAAATAAAGCGGATGCCATGAGTTCTCTTATGGAATATTATATGGATACCAGAACGGATAATAAGGATGCGGAAAAATTTTCTGCATATTCTCTGAATACCATGCCTGGTAAATATAAAAGTGAGGAGATCACTCTCTATGGTGTGGAGCCGGATAGCAAGTATATCCGTGCAGATCTTTCGGGAGAGGGTGTTTATATTTCCAGTGCTTATGCAGATAAATTCCGGATCAAGGAGGGCGATACCATAACTTTGAAGGAAAAATACGAGAAGGATGAGTATTCCTTTAAAGTAGATGGAATCTATGATTATGCGGCAAGCCTCTGTGTATTTATGGAAAGAGATAAACTGAATGAGGCGTTTGATCTTGGAGATGATTATTTTGGAGGATATTTCTCTGATACAGAGATCCGGGACATCCCTTCAAAATATATCGGCTCTGTCATTGATCTGGAAGCTCTTACAAAAATATCCAGGCAGCTGGATGTCTCCATGGGAGATATGATGGGAATGATGTATGGATTTTCCGTGATCATTTTCTTGGTGGTGATCTATCTGCTTTCCAAGGTCATCATCGAAAAAATGCCCAGTCGATTTCTATGACCAAGATCCTGGGCTATACAAATGGTGAGATCAGCCGTTTGTATATACTTTCCACATCACTTGTGGTGGTGTTCTGCCTGCTGTTAAGCCTTCCGGTTGAACGGCAGATCATGGAAGTGCTGTTCCGCGAGATGATGCTTTCCAGTATTTCGGGATGGATCACCATGTGGGTGGATCCCATGATCTATGTGAAAATGACAGCGATCGGAATCGTAGCCTATGCAGTGGTAGCAGTGCTGGAATTCCGGAGAATCCGTCAAGTGCCCATGGATGAAGCACTGAAAAATGTGGAATAATATGTGACATCTGTATATATATCCGGAAAAATAATTCAGGATATCCGGAAATTTACAGAATATGCAACAGGATCAGGAGTATGTGTGGTTTAACTGAATGCGGATGCTTTTATCCGCTTGAACAGTTGTCTGTGAATAACCACATATACTCCTTAAATATTCATAAATTTTCCGGAATACTGGAAATATTACTACAAACTTGTTATAATAATCCCATACTTCCCGTTGGAGGGAATAATTCAAACAGGAAATCAGGTGAGGAACATGGCAGGCAGAAAGAAGGATCCGCTGTATAAAAGCTTCGGATATGCGTTTCAGGGGATTTTTACCTGCATCCGCAAGGAAAGAAATATGAAGATCCACTGTATGGTGGCAGCGCTTGTGGTGATCGCAGGACTGATCCTTGGGATTTCCGTGACAGAGTGGTGCATCTGCCTGGGGCTGTTCGGAATGGTGATGGCGCTGGAACTGGTGAATACGGCAGTGGAAGCTGTTGTGGATCTGGTTACGGAGGAACGTCACCCACTGGCAAAGATCGCCAAGGACACAGCGGCCGGAGCAGTACTGATCGCAGCGATCATGGCAGCGATCGTCGGACTGATCATTTTTGTTCCCAAGGGACTTGTTTTTCTTGGAATATGACAGGAACAGAAAACTTTTGTTTCAGGATAGGGTCTGGTGTCGGACTGTGGTGTGATGGTCCGGCAGCTGCCGGTTTCAGGAAAGGAGAAAATATTATGGAATTAGGTGAAGGACTGAAGAAAATTTTATTGGTGGGTATTGGTACAGCAGCAGTGACAGCAGAGAAATCCAAAGAAATCCTGGATGAACTGGTAAAAAAAGGGTGAGCTTACGGTTGAACAGGGTAAGGTTCTTAATCAGGAGCTGAAGCATAACATCAAATCAACAGTTAAGACAGCTGCTGATTCTGTAAAGGAATCTGCAGCCAGAAAGAATGATCAGGAAGAACTGAAGGCAACGATTTCCAGGCTGACACCGGAGCAGCTGGCTGCTGTGAAGGCGCAGATCGAGCACATGCAGGCCGAGGCTGCTGAGGAGAAAGCCGAGACAGCAGAAGAACCGGCAGAGGAATCTGTACAGGAAGCTTCTGCGGAAACAGAAAATGCAGAAGATACCGGGAGCGAAGAACAGGCAGCAGAGTAACCGACTGCGGATCGCAAATATCCGCTTGACTAAACGACAACGCAGACGAAGCAGTAAATGGAGAAGTTTATGGGCAGAGAAGAAAAGGAGAAAAAAGAGAAAGGCGGATATGGAGAACGGCTGAGAGAGATCACAGCCGTTCTGAAAAACATGCCATTACCCGGGGTGTTTCTCCTGAGAAGCTCCGGCTCATACTGGAAGATCTGGGCCCAACTTATATTAAGTTGGGTCAGATCATGTCTCTTCGTTCCGATATTCTGCCGAAACGCTACTGTGACGAGCTGATGAAGCTCTGCTCTGATGTACACCGATGCCTTTTTCCCAGGTGATCGAGGTACTGGAAGAGTCCATGGGCTGTCCGTGGCAGGCAGAATTTCAGCATATTGAGCAGAAACCTCTGGGAGCAGCATCGATTGCCCAGGTGCATCGGGCCACGCTGAAAACAGGTGACGAGGTTGTGATCAAGGTTCAGCGAAAGGGAATCTATGAGACCATGGCCAGGGATATCGGCCTGATGCATAAAGCAGTGCGCCTGATGCCGCCGGTGAGCATTAAGGCATGGTGGATCTGAACATGGTTTTAAGTGAACTGTGGACTGTGACCCAGGAGGAAATGAATTTCCTGACAGAAGCTGCAAATATGGCAGAATTTGCAAAAAAGAACAAAGATGTGGCTTTTGTGAAAGTACCGATTCTCTACCGTGAGTATATTTCGCCGCATATTCTTGTGATGGAATATATTGACGGTTTTGCCGTCAATGACAAGGCTGCGCTTCTGGCCAATGGTTATGATCTTAATGAGGTCGGAACGAAATATGTGGATAATTTCATCAAACAGGTGATGGAGGATGGCTTTTCCATGCGGATCCCCATCCGGGAAACGTGCGGATCCAGGATGGAAAGATCGTCTGGATCGATATGGGAATGATGGGACGGCTTACAGAGCACGATCGTCAGCTGATCGCAGAAGCTATTGAAGGGGTTGCCATGAACAACATCGGCAAGATCCAGGATGCGGTCCTGGCTCTTGGGGAGTTTAAAGGCAAACCGGATTCCAGCAAGCTTTATGAGGATCTCCGCGGACTTATGGAGAAATACGGTACTGCGGATATGGGGAACATTGATGTGGCTGAAGTGATGGTGGACCTGATGGAGGTCATGAAAGAAAATAAGATCATGATGCCTCACGGACTGACTATGCTTGCAAGGGGGCTGACTCATGTGGAGGGGGTTCTGGCTGAGATATGTCCGGACATCAATATGACACAGATTGCTGCGGCAAGGCTCAAGGAGCAGCTGTTCAGCAATGGGAACTGGAAGCGTGAGATCAAAAAAGAAGGAAAAAATCTTGCCTGGTCGCTGAAACGTGCAGTGGATATTCCTTCTCTGGCGGCGGATTTCCTTCAGGGCTGTATGAAAGGGCAGACGAAGATCAATCTGGATCTTCATGCCTCGGATGATCTGGCGTGGCTTTTGCGGCGGCTGGTGCGGAATATTGTGATGGGGCTGTGGGTGATGGCACTTCTGATCAGTTCCAGTATTATCTGTACTACGGATATGAAACCAAAGCTGTGGGGGATTCCGGCGTTGGGCGCCTTTGGTTATGTGTTTGCTTTTATTATTGTTTTGTATGTGTTTATCAAGCATTTCTTTTCAGGAAAAAAATAAAAGACGGAGATCATTTGCAGAGTCTGCGGGATGGTTTCCGTCTTTTTTTGCTGTTATGGAATTGTTTCGGTCTGCTGTTATAACTGCGATTAGGAGCCATCATCTTCCGACCGGCTGGTAAAGGACGGAGTGCGGGTGTCTGGTCAGGTGTAGATGGTTCCGCTGTAGGCTTTGCGGAATTCCTTTGGGGTGTAGCCGGTTCCCTGGCGGAAGTAGTTGCAGAAGGAGGGAGCGTCCCGGAAGCCGCAGGAGAGAGCTGCTTCTGTGATGGTGCAGGAGGAGGAGCAGAGAAGCTGGGCTGCCATCTGGAGGCGGTGTTTCAGGAGATATTGTTTTGGGGAGGTGTTTTCATGTTCCATGAAGATTCGGTAAAGATAGGAACGGTCGATTCCTACGTAGTGTGCCACGTCTGAGATCTGGATGGGGTAGGCATAGTTGTTTCTGATGTATTCGGAGGCTTTCTGAAAGTACAGGTTTGAGATGTCGGTCCTGCTTTCGGAGGGCTTTTTTTGCATGTCGGATAGTATCAGGAGGAGGTTTCCTGTGGAGGCAAGGTCGTTCCGTTGTTTTCGGAAAAGGTGTCAAGGAGGCTTTGCATGTGGGTGAGGAGCTGTTTTGCCGGGAGGGTGTTTCCGGGGTGAAGATTGGGGTGTCGGAAAATACGGTTTGTTTCAGGATTTCTTTGCAGGCGGAGCCGTCAAAGCCTGCCCAGGCATAACTCCAGGGTTCGGAGCTGTCAGCGCGGTAGTAGATGGAGTCCATGGGGCGGATGAGAAAGGCGTCGCCTGCTTTCAGATGGTAGGTGTGGCCGCTGCACTGGTAGATGCCTTTGCCGTGGAAGATCACGTGGAGAATGTAGTGTGGGCGCATGGCCGGGCCGAAGGAGTGGTTCGGACCGCAGTCTTCCTGGCCGCAGAAGTAGACGGAGAGGGTGTGCTGTGGGTTGGGTTCTTTTTTCATTTGGTTGGGCCTCCTGTTTTTTGTTATGCAGCAAAAACTAAATGTAATTTTGGGTTACAAAATGGGGTGGATGTTGTATGAGATGATTATACAATATTGGGGTGGGGAGGGCAATGGGAAAGGGGGAAAGGGGACGCCCGTGAGGCGTGTGCTGTCTGTCACCGGGGCTTCGTCGGGGGCTGGCTTCTAAGGCGCCGGAATTCTGCTTAAAACCGCTTCAAATCTCTGAACGATCTCGCGTCGAAAGCCGCTCAGACAG
>ENA-OQIM01000708-OQIM01000708.1-human-gut-metagenome-genome-assembly--contig:-NODE-708-length-12494-cov-1.466322_pt1 | contig 12494 bp, 17 predicted proteins | sample MGYA00242579_ERZ504744 | MGnify/ENA primary metagenome ERZ504744 (study PRJEB26092, sample SAMD00036441) | human gut metagenome | host: Homo sapiens | study: EMG produced TPA metagenomics assembly of...
CGAAACGTGGAGCTTTTTTGGCTTCACGAATGCATTTGTTGCCAATGAGACTCCGGCACGTCTCAGAGACCGCTTCCCGGAATTTTTCCACAAGATCCTTCTGGATGCACCATGTTCCGGCGAAGGAATGTTCCGTAAGGAAGAAGCACTTGCCAGAGACTGGACTCCTGAGAAATCACAGGAACTTGCCGCGATCCAGCGAGAACTGATCCTTCAGGCAGCCGATATGCTCCGTCCGGGCGGACAGCTGCTTTATTCTACCTGTACCTTTGCGCCGGATGAGGATGAGGGCGTTGTTTCCTGGCTTCTTGAAAACCGGCCGGATATGGAACTGATCGAACTTCCTTCTTATGAAGGATTCACGCCGGGCGTTCCGGAATGGGGCAACGGTGATCCGCGCCTTACGCGCTGTGTCCATCTCTTCCCGCACACCATGCAGGGCGAAGGACATTTCATGGCATTATTCCGCAAAGAGGGCAGAGCGGATCTGATCGGTACCATGTCCTCTACAAAACCGAATGCCGACACTCGCAAATGGCTGGAACTTTTCCTTAAAGAGATCGGGCTCAAAACCCTACGGTGGAAAACCATTCGACTGGAACCGTGTGGAAACACGTAAAGATAAAGTCTACTATCTCCCGCCTCTCACCGGAGATTTCCGCGGACTGACCTTCCTTCGAAACGGCCTTTACCTGGGCGATCTCAAGAAAAACCGTTTCGAGCCGTCAGAACCTTTTGCACTGGCTCTGCATAAGGATGACGCCGAGGCAGTCATCTCCCTTCCGGTATCGGACGAGTGCCTGACCCGCTATCTCAAGGGCGAAACACTGAATATCGAACCAGAAGAGGCAGCTCACACCAAAGGCTGGCATCTTCTCTGCGCGGACGGCTATCCCATCGGATTCGGCAAGCTGGTCGGGGCGACACTCAAAAACAAATATCCCGCAGGATGGAGAGTCTGATCCTCTCCTTCCCACGGGATATTTTCTGTTGTCTCTTATATTTCTATTGCTTTCTGCAGGGCAAATGAATAAATATATTTCTGCTTTACTTTCTTATGAAGCATCCGTTCCAGTGCCAGTGCATAATCTTCAAGCTGTGTTCGGTAGCGTTCGATCAGTTTCGATTCTTCTCCCTGACCGATCCTGTCTGTCTTGTAATCCACCAGAACGATCTCTTCTCCTTCTATAAATACGCATCAATGATTCCCTGTACAAGAACCGTCTCATCTCCGTTCCAGGAATCATCCAGATTTTTCATATCCACTTTCATGACAAATGGCTGCTCGCGGTGAAGTTTCTTGTCCAGTGCCGCCCTTTGCATCCGCATTCCCAGCTCTGAACCTGAAAAAGCCAGAATATCCTTTCTTCGGATACTTTCGCCTTCTTCCGGCGACATCTTGTGGTTTTCGACAAGTGTCTGTATCTGTCTGTCTATCTCCTGGTAGGTTTTTACCTGCGTATAATCAAGGCATTCCATCACACAATGGTAAGCGGTTCCCCGCGCAGCCCCTCGCGTTACTTCTTTCTCACCAGAAATAAACGCCGGGACGATCTCCTCGATCTCCGGTTCCGGATAAGTGCAGATTCTATCTCCTCTTCGTCTGCATACTTGCGTTTCTTAAGTTCCGAAACGCCAACCTTGACCGGAAGCTCTTCAAGATATGCATACGGATACGCAAAGCCAAACTTCGCCTCCAGCGTCTGACGGATCGTTTCGTCATAAACTCTCTGGCTGTCCCATTCTCTGAAAAATGCTTCTCTCATCTGTGCATCCGTCTGTCCCAGGATCTCACCCTGCACCAGTTCCCCAAGCGTTACCCTGTGGATCAGAAAATCTGCATTTTCTTTCTCACAGATCTTCGCTTGTTTTCCAAAGATACCGTACTCTGCCAGAAGTTCTTTCACAGCCGGATGGCGCACCAGTGCCGGAAGGATATAGGACCAGTAACTTTTTGCCTCAGAGCGCACGCCCAGTGGAAGTAAGGTCTCTTCACTGTCCATATAACGGGACACAGAACGCAGGGCTGCTTCTATATTCCCCATAGAGCCTGTGATGATGAGTTTTTCCTTCGCTCTTGTCAGCGCAACGTACAAAACTCGAAGTTCCTCTCCAAGACTTTCTCGTTTCAGTGCCCTTCGGATGATCTGTTTCTGCATTGCCGATACGATCAGTCGTCTTTCCGGGAAGATCGCATCCACGCCGAAACCAAGTTCCGGATGGATCAGGAACCTGGCATTGATGTCCTGAAAATTGAACTGCTTGCCCATTCCTGCTGCAAACACGACCGGAAATTCCAGTCCCTTGCTTTTGTGGATCGTCATGATCTGCACCGCGCCACTTCCCGCATCTGCCAGATTGACCTCGCCGAAATCCACCTCGTATTTCTGAAGTTTCTCAATATAGCGGATAAAGTTAAACAGTCCACGGTAACTTGTCTTCTCATAATCCATCGCTTTTTCGACCAGCATATGGAGGTTTGCGCCTCTCTGTGCACCGCCCGGGATCGCCTTCGCATAAGTGCCGTAACCTGTCTCTTTGAGGATGTACATGATAAGCTCATGGATCGGTGTATACGTCGCATATCCCGGATCATGTGAAGCTGTTCCAGAAAAGTGCGGAGTTTTTTTCTGAGCCTGATCTTCTCTTCCTCTTCTTCCTGGCTTCCCTCATTTTCTCCGCATAAGCGCAGATGCTGTCGTAGATCATCCTTCCGGACATTCACTTCGAATCATTGCAAGCTCCTGTGCATCACATCCGACGATCGGGGAATGCAGAACACCTGTCAGCGGGATATCCTGAAGAGGATTGTCGCAGACTCGCAGATAATTCAGAAGCGTCACCACTTCCTGCGCGGAAAAATATCCCGTTCTGGATGCCGAATAGACAGGGATCCCTCTGGAGCTCAAAACCTGGCTGAACGTCTCTGACCATCCCGTCGCACTTCGCAGAAGGATCACGATATCGCCATATCCGATCTCGCGGTATTCTCCCGTTTCTTTGTCCAGGATCCTGTCGTTTCCGACCATCTTCTGGATTCGCTGTGCGATCGCCAGTGCTTCCAGCTCCTGTGCATTCTTCTGTCCCTGTTCGTCTTCCAGTTCCTCGCCGTCTTTTTCTACGATAAGGACCTCTGTCCGGGTGAATTCCGGGTCTGCTCCCTCCGGGAAAGATGCTCCCGGATACAGTGCATTGTCATCATCGTAAGTGATCCCTCCCAGATCCTCACCCATGATCTGGCGGAAAATATAATTCACCGAGGTAAGTACCTCTGCCCGGCTTCGGAAGTTTTTGTGCAAGTCGATCCTCTGCTCCTCGCTGTCTTCCAGAGAATAGCTGTGGTATTTTTCCATAAAAAGCTCCGGCCTCGCCAGGCGGAAGCGATAGATGCTCTGCTTGACATCTCCTACCATAAAGATATTTTTGCGCTTCTCCACCCATCCGGACACCATCGTTGTGATAAGTTCCTGCACAAAGTTACTGTCCTGATATTCGTCCACCATGACTTCTTCATACTTCTCGGACAATTCTCTCGCCGCCTGTGTCGGGATCAGTTCTCCATCCACTTTCTCCACAAGGATCCTCAGGGCAAAATGTTCCATATCCGTAAAATCCAGAAGATTCTTTTCTCTCTTCTTGCTGGAAAAAGCCTCCTTAAACTGCAATGTCAGTTCCACCAGACCTTCCAATGGTTCGCGTGCGCAGGCGATCAGCTCCAGAAGAATTTCCTCTTTCTGATTAAAAAACTTCGTAGAAAGATCTTTGCAGATTTCTTTTTCCTCATCGCGGAGTTCTTTTGCCTGCTCTTTTTTGACAGGGTCTATGGAACTGTCCCTCTTGGCAGAAAGTTTCGCGAATGTATGTCCGGACAGGATATCCGCAACCTTATCATAATCTTTGGTTTCCCTGCATCGACGTACTTCCCGCCAGAAATTCAGGTCATCAACAAGTGCTTCGTCATAAAAATAAGGGCCGTCCGGCTCATTGCAGATTTTTCTTGCACTCTCTGTCAGTGCCTCTGCCTGATCCAGTTTTTCATCCAGCGTTTCCCAGAGGAGCTGTATCCAGCTTGTTTCACGGAGTTCTTCGATCGTCTGCACGCGGTAGACTTCCATGCATTCTTCCAGCCATTCTTCCGGGTACGGATGGCTCATTGCCGCCTGGTAGAGTTTGTATACCATATCACGAATCTCATCATCGGATTTCCCCGATGCATAACATTCTACCAGACTCAGAAACTTCGGATCAGCCTTTTCGTATGCTTCTTCGAGAAGGTCTTTCATGACATCTTCCTGCAGAAGTTTCAGCTCACCCTCCTCCGCTGTTCGATATCCCGGATCAAGTTCCACCATGTGAAAATAGTTCCGGATGATATAAGAACAGAAACCATCGATCGTTGTGATCTGTGCGTTATGGATCAGTGCTGCCTGTCTCTGGAGATGTTCATTATCCGGGTTTTCGTACAGTGCCTGATCGATCGCATTGGAGATTCGCTCCTTCATCTCGCCCGCTGCTGCCCTGGTAAACGTCATGATCAGAAGCCGGTCAATATCCACCGGTCTGTCGGGGTCCATGATCTTACTCAGGATCCTCTGAACCAGCACGGCTGTCTTACCGGAACCCGCTGCTGCACTGACCAGAATATTGCGGTCCCGCAGGGTGATGACTTTGCTCTGTTCTTCGGTCCATTTCATTCCCATATCACTCTGCCTCCTGTTCAAAATTCTTCCAGACTTCTTCATCGGCAAACTGTTTCAGTCTCCGGAATTCATATCCCGGGATCTTGCGGTCAAAGCCGCAGCTTCCCTGATATGCACAGTACGTGCAGGCATTTTTGTTCCCCATCTCATACGGGGAAGCATCTGCTTTTCCTGTGAGGATCGCATCCTGCACTTCAGTGATCTTTTTCTTTACATAGTCATTCAGAAGACGGAACCGCTCCGGGCTTGCGACAGACGAGCCTTTGCGCAGCGCACCCTTTGACGTGTATGCCAGCGGAAGGGATGCATACGAAACGTCCAGTTTCTGGATCACCTCCGGGTCAGAAGATACCAGCCCGTTCATCTTGAGTTTCTTCATGATCTCAGGATCAAGTTCATCCAGATCCTCCTGAAGCGTTTTCTGGATCATCGGATCCTTGACATTGTAATAAAAAATCCCCGCCGGTTCTACTTCACAGTCCGGATATTTCCGCTGCTCTGCCTGCACCGCCGCATCCATATAAACGACAAGCTGCAGCTGAAGCCCGTGATAGATACTCACCAGGTCAAAAGAAGTATTGCCCGTCTTATAATCAATGATCTTGACGTAAACTTTGTTGTCTTCTTTGAGGACGTCCAGACGGTCGATCCTGCCGCCGCCAATGGAAACTTCAAATCCCTCCGGATGGAACTCGCCATTCTTAAGCTGTTCCTGCAAAGCCCAGACTGTTCTTCTAAGGATTCTTCTTGTACGCTCGACCATGTAATGATTTCTGGCACTGCTCTTAAGAATCGTGTTCCATAATCTGCCGCCACCTTGTCCAGGCATTCGTCTGCGATCTCATCACGGACTTTGTCGTCCAGGTCACTCCAGTCCAGTCTCTTCCTTCTCAGTTCGACAGCAAAATTTTCCAATGCCTGATGGATGACATTTCCATATCCATCGCCTTGAATTCATATTCCACACGCTCTGTCACAGCCAGACCATATTTCAGGAAATGTGCAAACGCACACGCAGAAAAACGTTCCAGTCTTGTTGCTCCATGCGGAGACACTTCTCCGTACAAAGCTTTCGCAACACTCGCACTGACCTTGTCCTCCGGCTTTCGTAAAAATGCGGCATCGGTCAGTTTTTCTGCCAGTTCCCTGTACTTTGGACTTCTCAGATACCAGCTGTACAGTTCCTCAAAAACAGGATCCAGCTCATCTGTATTTTCCTCTGAAAGCCCCTCAAGCAGATATTCCAGGGAAGTTCCCGGTGTCTCCAGAAGTTCCATCTGGCTCTCCGGCTGATCTGCACGTGTTTCTTTGAGTTTCGGAAACAGCCTTTTGATCGTATGGATCAGGAACGCAGGGCTGCATGCCTCTCCCCTTCCATTTGACTGACTGTAGGAAAGGCTTAAGAGTTCCTTCGGCTTGGTCAGATTCAGGTAAAGATAAAACCTCTGCATGTTCATCAGTCTTTGGGACCCGGGGCAAGTTCCATTCCCTGATCCTTAAAGAAAGCCCTGTCCATCTCTGTCAGGATCCCGCCGGACTGCGTGTTCTTTGGGATATTTCCCTCATTTACGCCGACAAAAAACAGTGCACACACGTCTTTGAGCCTGGTACGCTCCATATCACCGATCAGCACCTGATCCATACTCGGCGGGATCAGTGCAACTTTCGCCTGTGTCATTCCCGTTTCCAGGATCTGCTGAAACTCCTCCGGCGAAACCACCTCGTCCCCAAGGATCTCTGCCATCTTATCCAGAAGTTCCATCATGATACCAAAGATCTGCACGTATTCCCTTTTCCATTGCCTTGTTTCCGATCTCATGGAAATAGAGCTCCTGAACTTCAGTTTCTGCTGGATCTGGCTCTGTACAATAAATTCATACAGATAACGACAGTATTCTTCCACTGTTTTCTTTTTTCCGGAAAGCCTATCTGCCAGGATTCCTGTCTCTCCGACAAAAACGCTCCCGGATCTCGTTGATCTCCTGGATCTGGTCCGGATCCATACCTCTGTAGATGCGGACCCATTTCTCTCTCCATCTGCGGATCCCTCTGATTCCAAGCGCGATCACATAATTTTCCAGTTTATCCGCTTCACTTCTGGAGATATCAGACATCCCACAGCGGAGATAACGGAATACACTCTCATAACTGAATCCCTGAACGACCATCTCAAGTGCCGCACGGAGATATTCCACAAACGGATTCATAAGGATCGAATGTTTTTCATCAATAAAATATGGAATCCCGGCATCTTCAAAAACCTGTGCGGCTACGCTTCCATATTCCTCAAGATTTCCTGTGATAACCGCAATCTGTCCGTAACGATGATCCTTTTCTCTGACCAGCCGCAGGATCCGTCGGGCAGTTTCCTCCATTTCTTTCTCCGGATCTCTCGCCGAAAAGATCTGTATCTCCTGCTGCTCCCGCTCATAGACAGCCCTGTGGTAACGGAACAGATGCTGTTCCAGAAAATCAAGTGCCGGGGCATCCGCAAACCGGGACTTCTGCCCGGCACGACCCAGACAGGCTCTTCGATATCCTTCGTAAGTTCCGCAAGAGAGCGGATCATCTTATGGCTCATATAAAAAGCTCGTGCGGTTTTCCCAGCGCAAGAAACTGTTCTCTGACATCCATCGTCACCGTCACGGAAACTCTCTCACAGACAGCCAGAAGTTCCCGCAGGACTTCAAGCTGTACCGGTGTAAATCCTGTGTATCCATCCAGAAGAAGGACACTTCCCTTAAGTTTCTCAGAAAACTGGATCTCTTTTGCCAGAACCTCAAGAACTTCCTCCGCTGTCATAAAATGTCCGGAAAGATACTCGCGGAACGCCTGATACAGAACTTTCACATCCTGGAGTTTCATCTGGAGAAGCGTCTTATCCTCGCTCTCACGGATCATCTCATCCAGTTCCTCTTCTTTGATCTCGTACTGCATGAACTCCGAAATAAGAGACTTCACCTCATCCAGATAGCCTGGTTTCTTCATCTGATTTCTGAGATAGACCAGATCCTTCTGGTTCATCTGTACCAGTTTCTGGAGCACCATGTTTTTGCCTGTTTCTTCCATGATCCGTCTCGTATCACCGCCAACTTCCTCAAAAACGCGGTACGCAAGACGCTCAAAACTTAAGATATCAATATTGAGGATTCCCCCATCCGGATGCATTTCCACCAGAGTTTTCTGTGTCTGCATCGTAAACTGCTCCGGGACGATCACATAATAAAGTCTGTCGGGATTTGCTGACGCTTCCCGGATAATATTTTCATATGCGGTGCCGGATTTGCCTGCACCGGAATTTCCTATAATAAACTGCTGGGACATATCTTACCCCTTTCAACATTTTTTCTGAATAGCACCTCGCGGGATATTTCTGACATAAATCAGGACAGAGCCTAATAGGATATAAGGAAAGTATACCGGGGAACCGTAACCGCGAATCAGGAGGCGCAGACTATGAGCTCCAAAACAAAAATCATCGTTCTACATATGAAAGAGGTGATCTACACCTGTATTTTCCTTCTTCTCCTTGTGATCCTGGGTGTACTGGTCTTTTTTATGTTCGGTCCCGGAAAAGCACAGAATACCGCTCCAAAGACCGATTCCAGATATACCCCCGCATTTACCGCACGTCTGTCCAGCTCAACAATAATTCCTTTGACCTGGAAGTGACCGTCGATGCCGACAGTATCCGTTCCATCCATCTGGCAAACTTAAGCGAGAGCACTGCCGCTATGTTTCCTCTCGTAGAGCCGGTCCTGGACTCTCTTGCAAGCCAGATCTATTCTACACAGTCTCTGGAAAATCTCGATTACGCCAGCGACCAGAAATATACAGCCAGATGCTTATTCAGGCCATTGAAGAAACTGTCCAGAAAGCAGCTTCTTCCTGAAAACAGTTATCCCCAAAAACACATTGAGTGTGATAAATCACACCTCAAAAAGTTACCTTAATTTCTTGCCTCAAGTTCCTCAATCTGCTTCAGCCAGAGTTTCGCGCATGCATCACTCGGCATTCTCAGGTCTCCTCTCGGAGAAACTGCTACACTACCAACTTCGGTCCATCCGGCAGGCAGGAACGCTTGAACTGCTGCATAAAGAATCTCCGGTAGAAAGTCTTAAGCCATTTCAGGATCGTCTCATCATCATACTCGCCCGCAAATGCATTCTGTGCCAGACGGAAGATCTTTTTCGGCGGGAAGGTCCAGCGGAGCATGTAATACAGGAAGAAATCGTGAAGCTCATACGGTCCTACAAGATCTTCTGTCTTCTGTGAGATCACGCCATCCTTCGGCGGCAGAAGTTCCGGCTTACCGGTGTATCCAGGATATCCAGAAGGATCTCTGAAGCTTCGCATCCTCACAGGTATCTGCATAATATCTCACAAGATGACGGACAAGTGTCTTCGGTACGGATGCATTGACTGCATACATGGACATGTGGTCGCCATTGTAAGTTGCCCATCCAAGTGCCAGTTCCGAAAGGTCACCGGTTCCAATAACAATACCACCGGACTGGTTTGCAATATCCATCAGGATCTGTGTACGCTCACGTGCCTGACCATTCTCATAAGTGACATCATGTACTTTCGGATCATGTCCGATATCGCGGAAATGGAGATTTACCGCCTCGCGGATGTTGACTTCCTTGAGGGTTGCACCAAGACATTCACTTAACTGGCAGGCATTGTTATAAGTTCTGTCCGTTGTTCCAAAGCATGGCATTGTTACGGCTGTGATCTTTTCTCTCGGCATTCCAAGCATGTCAAATGCACGTACTGTCACAAGAAGTGCCAGTGTGGAATCCAGTCCGCCGGACAGTCCGATCACTGCATTCTGGCAGTGGATATGTGCCAGACGCTTCTTGAGTCCCATTGCCTGAATATTCAGGATCTCATCGCAGCGGCGTTCTCTCTCTTCTTTGATCCCCGGTACGAATGGTCTGGAATCAAGTTTGCGGGTAAGCGGTGTTACTCCTCTGCCTGACATTAAAATAACTTCGTTATAAAAACATCCTGTCCTTCCGGTGCAAGATCCGGTACAAAGCGGCAGGTCGTCATCCTTCTTCTCTCATTATCCACTGTGGATATCCAGATCGCATAAAGTGCGCCATTGACAAAGCGTCTGCTCTCTGCAAGGATCGTGCCGTTTTCTGCAATCAGATTGTGGCCGCCGTAGACAACATCCTGGGTGGATTCTCCCTCTCCTGCTGTCGCATAGATATATCCGCAGAGAAGTCTTGCTGACTGTGCACTTACAAGGCTCTTACGATAAGAATCCTTGCCTACAACTTCATCACTCGCAGACAGGTTCACGATCAGGTTGCTCCATGATATGCATGCCTACGCTCGGAGGATTCGGAACAGAGGTCCTCGCAGATCTCAGCCGCGATCTTGAGTTTCGGCATTTCCTGACAGATGAACAGGATATTTGAGGAGATCGGGACATCCACTTCATCAAACTCTTCTGTTTCATCTTCATCAATATAATCCGGTTCCTCATCGATCTCTTCCAGTTCCTCAAAGGAGTCCTCTTCCTCCAGAGCCTCGACTTCTGCCTCAAGTCCAAATTCCACGTCCTCATCCGTCATCTCTTCGTCATGATGTAATCCATACTCAGACTTCTGATCGTCACAGTTCCGTCTACATCCTCTCCGGAAGTGAAATATCTCGCCTCATAAAATTCATTATAATTCGGCAGATAAGTCTTCGGCACAAACCCAAGGATCTCACCATGGTTCAGTCCGGCTGCCACATTATAAAGTTTGCCCTTGTATTCCAGTGGAAGTCCTACAAAAATGATCGCATCTACATCCGCAGTCTCTTCTGCAATACGCATAAGCTGTACTTTGGCTTCCTCCAGAAGATTTTCCTGCCAGAAAGATCTCCGCAGGTGTATGCTGTGATACACAGTTCCGGGAAAACCATGACTCTGGCTCCCTCTGCTTCCATCTCACGGACCATTTTGATAATTTCAGCTGCATTGAATTCACAGTCTGCTACCTGCACATCCGGCGTTCCTGCCGCTACTTTGATAAACCCGTCCTTCATATTCCTGCTTCTCCTTTATTTGCACTTTCTGAGGATTTCTTTGAGTTCTTCTACACTGAATGTATAATTGGTGTTACAGAATGGCAGTTCAGTTCTACTTTCTTGCCTTCCTGGATCATCTCATTTAATTCTTTTCTTCCGATGCTGATCAGGGCTTTTTCTACACGTTCTTTGCTGCAGTTACAGTAAAATTCTGTCGGGATCCTGTCGTTGATCTCAATATCAAATCCATCCAGTACCTGCTCCAGAAGACTCTCAGGAGTGTGTCCCTGCTCCAGAAGTGTAGTCACAGACTGGATCTTCTGTACGTTTGCTTCCAGTTTCGCGATCGTTTCTTCCTCTGCAAACGGCATGACCTGAACGATAAATCCACCTGCCTGACGCACGGTATTATCCTTATTCATCAGAACACCAAGACCTACAGCGGACGGAACCTGTTCACTTGCTGCGAAATAATAAGTCAGGTCTTCTGCGATCTCACCTGTCTGAAGTGCCACCTGTCCCACATATGGTTCTTTGAGTCCCATGTCCTTGATGACCTGAAGGAAACCGTGTCCAACAGCACCGCCAACATCCAGTTTGCCCTTGGCATTTGCCGGGATGATAACATCCGGTTCAACGACATATCCTGACACGGCCTTTGGAATCTGCTGTAACCGTGATTCCCTGAAGCAGTCCGTCACCCTTGACCTGAAGTGTCAGGATATCCTTATCGCCCTTCATCATCACGCCCATCATCGAACCTGCTGTCAGAAGACGTCCAAGTGCTGCTGTTGCAACCGGGCTGGTGTTGTGATCCTTTCTTGCTGTCTCTACTGTCTCTGTTGTCACTGCTGCAAACGCACGGATCTGGCTGTCTGCCGCAATTGCTCTTACTATATAATCACTCATGAATTTACCTCGTTTCTTATTTTGCTTTGCCTTTTTCTCTTGCGATGAAGAATAACCGCTCGCTCTCCTCGGATGCCGCTTTGCCTGTGTAGGCATCGTATACAGCGAGAAGCTCCATTCCTGCCTCGCGGATCAGTTCTTCGATCTCTTCTCTCGGATATGCTTTCTGGCAGTGGACTTCCTCTGCCTTCTCATACAGTCCGTCCTCTCTCGGAAGAAAAACTGCCAGTTCATAATAGTTCAGTCCCTCTTCCTCATCGTAGCTGTTGTCCCAGATGAAACTTCCCTCATCACGGTTTTCTGCGATCGTCGTATCCCCAAGGATATCCCTGTACTTATGTACGGTATTCATATCAAACAGGAAAATTCCCTCCGGGTCAAGGTAATTATTTACCAGTTCAAAAACATGACGCAGTTCATCCTGTCTGTAATATAATTGAGACTGTCGCAGACACTTACAACGGCCCGCACCGTTCCGTACAGTTCAAACTCCTGCATGTCCTGCAGAAGATACAGGATATCCTGTCCGGATTCGACTCTTTTCTCCATTGCCTCCGCAAGCATCTCCTCGGAATTGTCCACACCAATCATATCATAACCCTTGTCCGCAAGCAATCCCGTCATCGTTCCTGTTCCACATCCAAGTTCCAGTACCAGGCCATCCTCGATCCCATATTCTCTCAGATGACCGGTGATATAATCCGCCCATTCTTCATAATCAATATTATCCATGAAAATGTCGTAGACGTAAGCGAAGGACCCGTAAGCACTGGTATTATAAGCATTTTTCATTGTTTGGCTTCTCCTTTTACTATCGTTTTTACTACAGTTTGTTTCTTTAGGTTTCTGGAACGG
>ENA-OQIM01000709-OQIM01000709.1-human-gut-metagenome-genome-assembly--contig:-NODE-709-length-12482-cov-2.696884_pt1 | contig 12482 bp, 11 predicted proteins | sample MGYA00242579_ERZ504744 | MGnify/ENA primary metagenome ERZ504744 (study PRJEB26092, sample SAMD00036441) | human gut metagenome | host: Homo sapiens | study: EMG produced TPA metagenomics assembly of...
CTGATTAAAAGAGCCCCTCGGCTGGTACTCTGATTTGAAACTTTCGAGTTTTGCGCCATTTTTATGCAAAGCATCGTAATTTTTCACATTTGTAATTTTCTGCACCCTTTGTCGTATTTTGCAAGTCAGAGTACCATTGCATCCCTTGAAACCGTGCAAAAACAGTGCAGAAACCGTGCACTTACTCTTGGACAAATAAAAAATAATGATTTTTGATCCATGACTTGGTGGCGATCTGAGTGACCACAAAGGTAAATTTGATACACGGAAAGAAGAATGCCCACTCGTCTGAGGAGTTCTCAGGAGAGTGGGCATTTTGTGTAATAGCTTGTATAGGCAAAAAGAAAACAGCCCCATCATCTAATAGAACTGTTTCCTCAAGCTAGGTTAATCAGATTCTTTTACAGCCTTCGTAAAATCGATAAAAGGAATGTTATAACTTCCATATCGAGACCAATTTGTTGAACTTGCAACGATAGGTCTTAAATAACTCAACAACAGTGAAGGGGCATTTTTACTCAGAAGACTTTCAAGCGCTTCATCACTGAATTGACTTCCGGACCAATCAAACGTTGCTTGTTCCGATGCTTCGAGATAAAATGGATCTTTTTCTGTCTTTCCACCTAAAGTTATAGTTAAGATCACTTCAGCCTTTGATTTTCCTTCATAAGGCTTTACGTCCGTGCTCAGATTTATACGCAATTGAATTTCAGATTCTTCACAAAAAGACTGATTCGTTTCATATTCTAAGTGCACCAACTCTGGATTAGAAAATCTGAAACCACTTTTCTTACTGTTCAAATCCATCTTTGCACCACTTTCTTTAACCAGCCAGCAGCATTTCGTCATCTCGGCTGACGGCAGATTCTACAGATGAAACTGTCGCCGAGAAAGAATCTACTGCAGTTAAACTTTGTTGCTCAAACGAATCACTCGTGTCCAAACAAATAAAGTTCATTTGAGATCGAAAAGAATGCAGATTGCAGACCTCGATTGTGCTTATAAACTTCTGGATGGTTTCTATACTATTGGCCCAATCCAAAGGTTCCAGTTCAAACGTAAAACCATCATCTGTTTCCTGATAGTTCACTTCATCAAGTGCCTTATCCCGTCGTCTATTCTCTTCCACTATTTTAGCAACATTGGATGATGCAGATTATACACAAACTGCTTTGCTTCATCGCCTCGCAAAACGATATCTTCATTCACATAACGCATAAACTGCCCTCCTTCGTTTCATTTTTATATAAGATCATTGATACAGGCCTCTTCATACCGTTCCAATTCGGCCCGATCATGGTGATAACAGTCATAATACATTCGCGTTGTAAAACCAGCATTTTCAACTGCCATTTGGCGAATCGGTTCAAAGCCAAAACTTTTGTACCACGATACTAAATCATTTACCGCATCAATAATTATAAAACGAACAGGCCACTTTCGTCCAAGCAGAGAAATCTCTTTTAGTATACCATTCAGTATCGTACTTCCGATTTTTCTGTGTTGACACGTTTTTTCTACCGCAAGATAATGAATTAAGAGACATCCATACCTTAACTCGGAATTTCCAGACCAGTTGTGGTCATTCGTGTCTTCACTGATTTCTTCTGCCGATAGTGTAATAAATGCGATTTGGTATACCGCAATCACGCGATTATTCAAAATAGCAACATACGTATATCCTTTTTCAAGAAGTGTTTCGTAGTATGCTTTCTTGATCAACTCATCAATTGACGGCTCTCCACATGAAAATCCCATCAAGCACTCGGGATCTTTCAATAATTCAACTTTAACCGTTTCTTTCATATGTCAAAACAGTCCTTTGTATGCGTTGCCAATCTGGGTATACCTATTTCTATTATACCGGAATTGTTTACTATTTTCAAGTGAATTATTCAGATTTGTTCACTATGTTATTGTAAATTCGTTAATGGCATGCTCCACAGTATGACCCCAAGAAAACATTCTGACCTAGAACTTGAGGGTATCTTAAGTAACCAATCAGAGATTCAAAAGCGAAACAACCCACTCGTCTAAGGAGAACTCGGATTAGTGGGCGGTTCTATACAATGGTGGTTCTTATATGCCTCTTGCTGCATTTTATTTTAATGTTGCCACTTTTCAGGGAACTTGCCACTTTTAGCATAGAGGTTGCCATTTTTGAGATGAAGTTGCCACTTTTCTATGGCAGGTTTCCGCACTTTCCGCATTACTTTCCACACTTTCCATATATCATTGGATATGCCCGCCTTGCTAAACTTCTATATGAAACATTGCTATTTGGATGTAAATTGAATATAATCTTAAATGGAAAGTGGACGTCATTCCGCTGGTGTGGCTGACACCTAAAATCCGATCTGATACAAGACGTAAGGGCTTGAGGCTGGCAGGCAGCGATAAAATCCGAAAGCGATGCAGGACATAGGAGTCTGAGGTTGGCGGACAACGATAAAATCAGTCACAAGGGGCATCGGACAGCACTGCGGTGTTGTAGATGTCCTTTTTATACTGTTGGCATTCAGTTCACCACCAAGTAACAAAAGAATGCCCGCCCACCGATGGAGTTGAATCTCCACAGTGAGCGGACATTTTGCGTTTTTGTTCGATTCGAGTGAATCTATTCGGCTTGTGGTTTTCGCTAAACCCACGGTTTGGCTCTACAACAGGCTGATGCCGAACCAGTCTATTGCTTCAATGCCACCCGATAGCTGGTCAACGCCGCTATCCTCTAAAAGTATTATACACCGTTGATGTGGCATTGCAAGGAAAAAACGCCATACACGATGATATGCTCAATCGAAAGTCGATACTTTCTTGAAGCGTAATATATCGAACTCGATACTTTCTTCGTCAAAGTCGATACTTTTTACAAGAGTATAGCGAGTTTCCGCCCTCCACAGGATATGCCTCCTCGCTAAACTTTTTCAGAGATTGCTACTTTTTAAGGCGTAGTTTCTAAATCTTGCCCAAAGGATGCTACATTTTGGCTCAAGGTCGCTAAACATAGCGCACAGAAAATCCCGCAATAATATAATTAAACTTATGATAATTTGGATTATATTACTTCCTGTAAACTGCATCTTCCTGAATCAGAATCAGGTTGGAGTTCTCCGCTGCCATTTCCACCAGTCGATCTGTAAAGCCGCTCTTGGAGAACAGTCCGTACACAATTTCGTAGCCCTTAAAGGCGCTGTAAGTTCTTTGGACTGCCCCTTTTCTTGCAAGGCAGAGTAGACCGCCACATCCACAGGTTTCGCATGGTACTTACACTCACCGAGGAACAGCCGTTTGTGCTGGTTGTCCACAGCTGCAACATCGATCTCTGTGTCTCCCTCGTTGTCGTTACACCAGTAAGAGCCAATGCGTGAAGGTTCAAAGTCAATCTGCCCCTTTCGGCACAGCTCTGCAAAGATGTTCCGGCAGATGCTCTCATAAGCGAAAGCCACGAACTTTTGCTTAAAGTCTTTGCCCATCTCGTCCAGCACGATCTGCTGGTTATCCAGTTCCAACTCCCCCTTGAATGGGTACACATAGCGGAACCAGAAGCGGATGAAGTTGTCCGAAACATAATACAGGCTTTTCCGGGAACGCTCTGGATTCTTTTCGGTGATGGGAACGTTCTTGATAACAAAACCAAGGTCGATCAGTGTTTTCAGGTACGGCGTAATAGCTGACGTGTCCTGCTCCATCGTCATACCGATCTTGCTCAGCTTGTGGTTGCCGTCCGAAATCGCTTTTAGCACGGAGAAATAGTTGATAGGCGTCTGCACTTCCTCGTTGAGCAAGAAATCCGGTTCTTCATACAAAAAGCCATTTTTCGACAGTACCACACGCCGAATCTGCTCCACCAGCGGCTCGTCCGTCTGGAAAAACTCCATATATTTCGGTACGCCGCCCGTGATGGCATACTGCTCCACAGCCTGCTCAAACGACAGGTTCTGCGCCGCATACACATCCGTAAATTGCAGCGGCATCAGCCGAATCTGTGCCGTTCTACGGCCATAGAGCGGACTGTCGTAGGCAAGTGCGTGTTTTTTCATCATGCTGATGAGGGAACCGCAGAGAACCAGCATCACGTTATGGTCTTTCAGCACTTCATCCCATGCGTTTTGCAAGATGGACGGGAAATCCGGGTTCGTCTTGACCAGATACGGAAATTCATCAATGACAAGCACCTTTTTCTCGTCCGGGTGGTCGTCTGCTACCACTTGGAATAAATCCAGCCAGTCGGTGAATGTGACCTTGCTGAGCATGGGATTCTTCGTGGTACGGGAAAGCACCCCGGCAAACCGCTTCATGCTCTGGGCTTCACTTTCTGTGGTTGCCAAAAAGTAGAACGCGCGTTTATCTTTGATAAACTCTTTAATCAGCGTTGTTTTTCCAACACGCCGCCTGCCGTAAATCACCACAAAACCGCTGCCACGCTCTAATTCTGCATTCAGCGTTGCCAGTTCGGATGTTCTGCCGATGAAGTCCATACCGTTCACCTCTTGCTTAATATAATATAATTTAAATTATGATAATATCAATTATATTATAGCTGTTCTGCACAAAACCGTCAATAGGACGAAATATCGAATTTTCAACATCAAATTCATACAATGTAGAAAACTCCGGGCTTCCCCCTTTTGCAGATTGAACCGATCCCGAAGAAACGGTATAATAACAGTATAACAAATTATTGTTTGTCGGGCTTATTTTCTCGACACGCAGGAGGAACATACATGGTAACCGGAGAACTGAAAAGCAAAATTGACAGCCTGTGGGAGATTTTCTGGACGGGCGGCCTGACGAATCCCTTGGATGTGATCGAGCAGATGACCTATTTGATGTTCATTCACGACCTCGATGAAAGCGACAACACCCACGCCAAAGAAGCCGCTATGCTGGGTCTGCCCTACAAGAGCATCTTTGCGGGCGAGGTACAGATCGGGGAGCGCACTGTGATGGAGCACAGCTCAAGTGGAGCGTTTTCCACGATTTCCCGGCAGGCAAAATGTACTCCACCATGCAGGAGATGGTGTTCCCCTTCATCAAGAATTTGCACGGCGACAAGGACAGTGCCTACGCCAAGTACATGGGTGATGCCATTTTCAAAGTGCCCACGCCGCTGATGCTGGATAAAATCGTGACTGCCATGGACGGAATGTATGAGCAGGCGGCACAGCTTTCCAACACCGACATTCGCGGCGACATCTACGAATACCTGCTTTCCAAGCTGGCAACGGCGGGTGTCAACGGTCAGTTCCGCACCCCACGCCACATCATCCGCATGATGGTTGACCTGATGCAGCCCCGCGCTGATGATGTGATTTGCGACCCGCCTGCGGCACGGCGGGCTTCCTTGTGCCGCTGGCGAATATCTGCGTGAAAACCGCAAGCAGGAAGTGTTCTTTGACCGCAAAAACAAAGACCACTACATGAACACATGTTCCACGGCTTCGATATGGACCGCACCATGCTGCGCATCGGCGCTATGAACATGATGACCCACGGCGTGGACAACCCGTTCATCGAGTACCGCGACAGCCTGAGCGACCAGAACCCCGACAAGGACAGATACAGCCTGATTCTGGCAAATCCCCCATTCAAGGCAGTCTGGACTACGACATTGTTTCCACCGACCTGCTCAAGCTCTGCAAGACCAAAAAGACTGAGCTGCTGTTCCTCGCCCTGTTCCTGCGGATGCTGAAAGTCGGCGGACGCTGCGCCTGCATCGTCCCGGATGGCGTTCTGTTCGGCTCTTCCACTGCACACAAGGCGATCCGCAGGGAGATCATCGAGAATAACCGTTTGGAAGCCGTGATCTCCATGCCCTCCGGCGTGTTCAAGCCCTATGCAGCGTTTCCACCGCCATCCTGATTTTCACCAAGACCGGCCACGGCGGTACGGATAATGTCTGGTTCTACGATATGAAGGCCGACGGCTTCTCGCTGGACGATAAGCGCAGCCCGACCACGGAAAACGACATCCCCGATATTATCACCCGGTTCCACAACCGGGAGCTGAGGCCACCCGTGAGCGCACGGAACAGAGCTTCTTTGTTCCGAAAGACGAGATCGCGGGCAACGACTATGATTTGTCCATCAACAAGTATAAAAAGACCGAGTATGTGCCGGTGGAGTATCCTTCCACACAGGAAATTATGGCACAGCTGCGTGATTTGCAAAAGAAGATCGACGCAGAGATGGACGCTTTGGAAGAACTTTTGAAATGAAACAATTCTAATTTGTGGGAGAAACAGATGGCAAAACTGGGAGACATTTGCTTTCAAATTACCGATGGGAGCCATAATCCGCCTGCCGGAATTGAAAACAGCAAACATTTAATGCTTAGCTCCAAAAATATCAACGATGATGAAATAACTACAACGGCTCCACGATTTTTAACAGATGAACAATTTGACATCGAAAACAAGCGGACGAATGTGCTCTCTGGTGACTTGCTCATGACGATTGTGGGGACTGTTGGACGAGTAGCGGTTGTTCCAGAAATGTTAGCAGGTATTTGTCTGCAACGGAGTGTTGCGGTTATAAAGCCAAACCCAACAATAATAAACAATCGATATTTAATGTACCAGCTTCAGAGTATGCGAAAATTTTTGGAGTCTGAGGCTCGTGGCGTAGCACAAAAGGGCATTTACCTGAAACAAGTAGGTGACCTTTCTGTTATTACGCCGCCTTGGACGAACAATACCGAGTAGTTGATACTTTGGATCATATTTCTGGTCTTATTCACATTTATCAGCAGCAGCTCACCAAGCTGGACGAGCTTATCAAAGCTCGATTTGTGGAGATGTTTGGTGACCCGATTTCTAATCCTTTCGGTTTTAAAGTGAAAACATTGCAAAAGATGATAGATGATGGAACTATTATGTATCATTTAGACGGAAATCATGGTAGCGACTATCCTCGTAATGAAGAATTTGTAGAATGTGGAGTGCCATATATTAGCGCTAACTGCATTGTGCATAATGATGTGAATTTGAAGTTAGCGAAGCATCTTACCGAGGAAAGAGCATCTAAACTGCGAAAGGGAATTGCTCAAAATGGCGATGTACTATTTGCACATAATGCAACGGTTGGCCCAGTAGCTATTTTATATACTGACGATGAAAAGGTGATTTTGGGAACGTCATTGACAGCGTATAGATGTGATAAGGAACGCATGGTTCCCGATTATCTAAAAGCCTATATGCAAAGTGAAGGCTTTGTATGTCAGTATACAAAGGATATGAAGCAGACGACACGAAATCAGGTTCCAATCACCGCACAACGAAAATTCCTATTTGTTATACCTCCTCTTTCCCTCCAAAACCAGTTTGCCGCCTTTGCAGCCGAGGTAGACAAATCAAAATTGTTCGCAGAACTTTTTGCGCAAAACGCTTGCATTTTGGCTGAAAATCGTTCAAAATAGAAGCCGGGAGGTGTGAGAATTGACCAACTTTGACTTTTTGAAAGATGACCCGCAATTTTCCGGCTTTGCGGATGCCGCGATTGCTGCGGAGAGGATTCTGCATTGATGCGGCCACCGCTGTGCTGGACTGCCGCCGCGCCATGGAGTTTGCAGTCAAATGGATGTATTCGGTGGACAGCTCCCTCGTCAAGCCGTGGGATGATAAGCTCATCAGCCTGATGAGCACAGAAGAATTTCACGACATTGTAGACGATGATTTGTGGCGGCGGATGGATTTTATTCGCAAGCGCGGCAATGATGCCGCCCACGGAAGCCGCAGCATCAGCCGGGAACAGGGCGGAACTTTGCCTCGAAAACCTGTTTCTGTTCCTTGATTTCGTGGCGTACTGCTACGGAACAAGCTATCAGGAAAAGAAATTTGACGCTTCCCTGCTCACACAACAGCCTGCTGCACCCGTTGCACAGCCTGCCCTGCCGGATGTGGACTTGGATACACTCATCAAGGAAAATGCCGAGCTCAAGGCGCAGCTGACCGCCCGCCGTGAAACACAGCAGCCCACCTATGTACCCAAGCCGCTGGAACTTTCGGAGTACAAGACCCGGAAACTGTATATTGACTCCATGCTAACCGATGCCGGGTGGGTCGAGGGCAAAAACTGGGTCAACGAGGTCCCTCTGCCCGGGATGCCCAACAAGAGCGGCACCGGCTATGCAGATTATGTCCTGTACGGCGATGATGGCCGTGCGCTGGCTGTGATCGAAGCAAAGCGCACCTGTAAGGATGTTGCAGTAGCCGTCAGCAGGCAAAGCTGTATGCAGATATTCTCGAAAAGCAGTTTGGTCGCCGCCCGGTGGTATTCCTGACCAACGGTTTCGATACCCGCATTGTAGACAATATCTATCCCGAGCGCAAGGTCGCTTCCATTTACTCCAAGCGCGACCTTGAAAAATGGTTCAATCTGCAAGCCATGCGCACCAGCCTTGCCAATGTGGATGTAAACAAAAACATTGCCGGACGGTACTATCAGGAGGGGGCCATCAAGGCTGTCTGCGACAGTTTTGGCCGCAAGAACCGCCGGAAAGCCCTGCTCGTCATGGCAACCGGCTCCGGCAAGACCCGTACCGTCATTGCACTGGTGGATGTATTATTGCAGCATGGCTGGGTCAAGAACGTGCTGTTTCTGGCTGACCGCAACAGCCTTGTAACCCAGGCAAAGCGCAGCTTTGTCAACCTCCTGCCGGAGCTTTCCGTAACGAATCTCTGCGAGGACAAAGACAACTTTACGGCACACTGCGTGTTCTCAACCTATCAGACCATGATGAACTGCATTGATTCCGTTCACGATGCAGAGGGCAAGCTGTTCACCTGTGGCCACTTTGATATGATCATCTGCGATGAAGCACACCGTTCCATCTACAATAAATACCGCGACATCTTCCATTATTTCGATGCACCGCTGGTTGGCCTGACCGCCACACCCAAGGATGAGATCGACAAAAACACCTACGAGATCTTTGACCTCGAAAACGGTGTGCCCACCTATGGTTATGAGCTGGCGCAGGCCGTCAAGGATGGCTTTCTGGTTGACTTCCTCTCGGTGGAGAGCGAAGTAAAGTTCATGAAGAAAGGCATCACCTACGATGAACTTTCGGACGAAGAACGGGAAGCCTACGAAAACACCTTTGAGGATGAAAACGGCAACCTGCCGGCCAGCATTGATGCATCTGCTCTGAACAGCTGGCTGTTCAACAAGGACACCATTCGGCAGGTCTTGAATGTCGTGATGCAGAACGCCTTGAAAATCGACTACGGCAGCAAAATTGGAAAAACGATTATTTTTGCCAAGAGCCACGACCACGCAGAAGAAATCCTCAAAGTGTTCAATCAGGAATATCCGCACATGAACGGCTATGCCATGGTGATCGACAATCGGCTTAGTTATGCGCAGAGTGCCATTGACGAATTTTCTGACCCGAAGAAATTGCCGCAGATTGCCATCTCGGTGGATATGCTGGACACCGGCATCGATGTGCCGGAGGTTCTGAATCTGGTCTTTTTCAAAAAGGTTCTGAGCAAGGCAAAATTCTGGCAGATGATCGGTCGCGGAACCCGCCTGTGTCCGGGGCTTCTGGATGGTGAGGACAAGAAGAAGTTTTACATTTTTGACTTCTGCGGGAATTTTGAGTTCTTCCGCATGAACAAAGGAAATGCTACCCCGAATATGATTGCCGTTCAGGGTGCGATTTTCGGTTTGCAGTTTGAAATCGCGTATAAATTGCAGGATATGCAGTTCCAAACGGAAGAACTGAAAGCGTTCCGGACTTCACTGGTGGAGCACATGGTCAGTCAGGTGCAAAAGCTGAATCGTGACAATTTTGCGGTCAAACAGCATTTGAAATATGTTGAGTTGTATGCGGATAAAAATAGTTACAATGCGCTGACCTATGCAGATACCTTGATTGCCCGGGAAGAACTTGCCCCCTTGATCGAACCGGAACCGGATGACCCGAAAGCACTGCGTTTTGATGCTCTGCTGTACGGCATCGAATTGGCATACCTTGCCGGGAAGCTCTACACTCGTGGCCGCAGCGAGCTGCTGAAAAAAGCGAAAGCGGTTGCGAGCGTGTCCAATATTCCAGAGATTGATCAAAAACGCGCGTTGCTCGAAAAAATTATCCAGACCGACTATATCAAAACTGCCGATGTGAACGAGTTTGAGCACATCCGAAAAGAGTTGCGTGACTGATCAAGTACATCCCCATCGAGCGGGTACGGTACACCACAGATTTCTCTGACGAAATTCTTTCGACAGAATGGAAAGAAGCCGAGCTGGAAAACGATGATCTGAAAAATTACAAGGCAAAAGCTGAGTACTATGTACGGCAGCATCAGGATAATGCAGCCATCGCCAAGCTGAAAGGCAACATCCCGCTCACTGCCGAGGATGTCAAGGAACTCGAAAAAATTCTTTGGAGTGAGGTTGGCACAAAAGAGGACTATGAAGCCGAATATGGCACAAAGCCTTTGGGAGAATTCGTGCGGGAAATCGTTGGTCTTGATATGGCTGCGGCGAAAGCTGCATTTTCGCAATATCTGGATGGTGCTAACCTCGACAGCCGACAGATTTACTTTGTCAACCAGATTGTCGAGTACATCGTACATAATGGTACGATGAAGGACCTCTCTGTTTTGCAGGAACCACCTTTTACAGACCAGGGAAGCATCGTAGAGGTCTTTACAGATTTGAGTGTATGGCTTGGTATTCGCAAGACCATTGAACAGGTCAACGCCAACGCAATCGCAGCGTAATAGAATATCTTCTAAAACGGTAAAGTGGATTTTATCCGCTTTGCCGTTTTTCTTTTTGTCTAAAATTGTGAAATTTTCAAAACTGTATTCCAAAACGGTCCTGCGGATTCCTATTAGTGTAGAGGCTTTCAAAATCTTTTGTAAAACGGCTTTCCGCTAGTTCTATAAGTGGATAATGAACAAAATCTATATTCTAAAATTAGGCAGTTCAACAAAATTTGAAAATCTGTATGCCAAACACCCATTTTAGAATGTTATAGGTATAGGAGGTTGTTTGAAAAAGTGAAAATTTTCAGAATTTTCATAAGCCCCCGTTTAAAAACACCCCTTTAAGTTTGTATAAGGTGTGGGAACTACTTTCAAAAGCAGTCTTACTCGCATTTTTGAAAGCCCTCAACTTCTTACAAAATCACAGTGCACCTTGAAAACCACATGATCGGCTGCAAGTCAATATGCTTTTTCGGGGAAGTGCCGCCACGACACGAGCGCACCAAGAAAAAGCCATACGCCGGAGGAAATCGGGCAGGAACCGCTTGCAGGCAGACCGACACCGAGGAAGAACCGGGCAAGCTGGCAGAGAGACTTCACAAGTCTTGTCTGTCAGGTTGTTCGGCGCAAGAGTGCAGAGAGCGCAGCTCTTTGCGCGGGTCAAGGGCGCAGTCTTGCCCAGTGGATGTGATGCCCTGCGTCATATCCTACTGGGTATTATCTGGCGCATAGCAGGCGGCAGATTTGCAGCTTCGCTGCACCGCGTTGCCTCTACCCCGCGCACAGCGTTCTCTGCGTGACCCCAGAAGGAGAGATGGTCGCTGAAACTGACCCGACACAATGGCCGCGCCGGAAAGCACGGCACTTATAACCCAAAGCACAATGACCGCAGTTTTGAAATTGCCAACAGCGAGCATATCGACCCGGAACGTGTCCAGCAAAACATCTATTGGGATTGCTACAACGGCATCCGCTCTGCTCTGCAGCCCAAGAGTGAGGAAAGTCTGGCTGACACTTTTGAAGAAGTTGAAAAGCTCTACTACAAACTGCATTACACCAACTTCACCGAAAAGCAGAATGAGCGCAACGCCAAAATCCGGCACACGGAACGAAACCGTTCTCCCGAAGATTTGCTTACCAGCAAGAAAACCTGCCCCGAAGAAAGCATCTATCAGCTTGGAACGCTGGAGAGCCACGCTTCGCCCAAAGAGCTTTTTCAAATCGCCACAGAATTTATGGATGAGTTCCATGAGCGTTTCGGCAAACACGTTCACATTCTGGATTGGGCCTTGCATCTGGATGAAGGTACGCCGCACATCCACGAACGCCATGTGTTTGACTGTGAAAATAAGTATGGAGAGATTGCTCCGCAGCAGGAAAAGGCATTGGAAGCACTGGGTTTTGAACTGCCAAAACCAGACAAGCCCCTTGGTCGCTACAACAATCGTAAGATCACATTTGATGCAGCCTGCCGCACGATGCTATTCGAGATTGCCAAACGCCACGGCTTGGAACTGGACGAAGTGCCGGAATACGGCGGACGGGCTTATCTGGAAAAGCGGGACTATATCATGGCAAAGCAAAAAGAACAACTTGCTCAACAGGAAAAAGCCGTACAGAAACAGACCGCTCAGCTTGAAAATTTGAAACAAGAGAATGAAGAAAAAGGCCAACCAAGGCCAATTCCAAGGCCAAGGGGTTTCCGGCCCCGGTAACCAAAACCCCTTAATTTATTCCAACCCCGGAACCTTGGCCCCCAATTAAGGAA
>ENA-OQIM01000711-OQIM01000711.1-human-gut-metagenome-genome-assembly--contig:-NODE-711-length-12444-cov-1.642039_pt1 | contig 12444 bp, 19 predicted proteins | sample MGYA00242579_ERZ504744 | MGnify/ENA primary metagenome ERZ504744 (study PRJEB26092, sample SAMD00036441) | human gut metagenome | host: Homo sapiens | study: EMG produced TPA metagenomics assembly of...
TTAAAGCAATGTTCCGATTACTAAATCCCAGACTGGAAAGTCTGAGAATCTCACGATATTTGGTCATCGTTAGGACCTCCTTCATAATAGATTTACACCTAATAAAAGTGTATAAAACTATTATAAAAGGAATCGGCTCAATGAATCCGGAACAGTGGCTCAGCCTAAAATGGAATGGAGGCTCAACCATGTCGGACAGATGGCTCAATCAGTCCAAGATTATTCAAATAAAAGATTTAATGAAAAATATATATTTTACATAATAATCATACCAATATTAAACTATTGTTTTTAAATGTGATTTCCTAATGCCTACGAAATCTTAAGTCCTGTTATTCTTTCTCCTAAAACTTACTAACTAACAACCGATAAATATCAGTAAACATTAAAATCAACAAAATTTTAATCTCTTCTAAGTCTTCTAATCCATGCATTCCATGAAAATAGTTCAACATCACTATTATTTATTCCAACTGATACCTTAAATCACTCTCTTTTAAATCATTTTCAGGTGTTCTACCAGCTATAATAACAAATCTCATATTAACATTTTTATTAGAATCAACTAATAGTTCCCTTTTCGGTGCCAAAAATGCATTATATATTTTTTGTCCTGATTGTGCTTTTTCTCTAATATTATGAAGATTTTCTCTAACTATATCATATTCATTATATATGTATTTACGATGATTTCTTATTTGACTATTTGCTTCTTCTATCTTGGCATTCAAACTATCATAATGACTTCGTTTTTTTAAATTAAATTCGGCCCCTTTCACTTCTATAAAAGTGACATCCATAGTTGATCTTCCTGAAAATATCACAAAATCCACCTTCTTATCTCCAAGCGTGAATTCCGAAAATACAATGTATTCGTCCTGAGGAAATGCATATACTTCAGCGATTAAAGACAAATCGCTTTTTAATAATGCAGCTATCTCTGTTTCTGATGCCCCAGACTCTATTAATTCTTTCATCCTCTTTTTACTTATTGCATTTTCCTGTATTTCAATTTCTCTTTTAATATACTCTGCTGGTTTTAAAATTTTATTATCAATAAATGGATCAATTTCATATCTTTTCTTTTCTATTTGTCTTCTTACTGGCAATAAATTCATAGATGCTTTTGTAAATTCATTTGCTTTACATTCTGTCAAAAATTCTAGTTCTTTTTGAGATATAGATTTCTCTATATTTCCATATTTATCTACTATAAGCATACTATTATCAAATTCATCATGTAACACATAAATATTACATGCGATAACATATCCATTGTCGCATAATTCACGTATTACTGTATCACATACTACCTCTAAACATGGCATATTAGACATATTATTTATATCTGTTAAAACACAAATTTTTTCCTTTTCACTGTTGATAAAAATTCTTACTCTGCATAGTCCTTCCCTTCTCATTCTAAATGATTTAAATTTAAAAATAAAATCACTAATTTTCATTTTTATTTACCTCCCAACATAGCATACATAATCTCTCATATTTTTAATTACAAATTTCCCCAATACATATTATTATCTATTGTTAATTTTCCTTTTCTATTTTCTACAGCATCTTTAAGTGATATTTTTCTTTCTTCATCTTTTATGGTCTCTTCGTTCAAATCAACTAATATAATTTTCCATTCTTTTTCAATTTCATCATTTTTCCACATAAGATGTCCCCTGTCCAAAAAACACGATATCTTTTCCGTAAAAAATTACATATGCATTTTGAGGAATTCTGCTATTATTTACATCATAATAATTTGTATACTCTATTGTTTTCTGATGTAATTCATTATTATTTTTATATAAATAAATTTTGTACAAATATAAATAATATATACTATTGCTACATATACTATTTCATTATTCACTGATATTCCGTTCTTTTTTTTCGATCCATGTATTAACAACATAACTAAATAAAAAAATAGTATTTGCAATATCTATTATATCATCAACGCTAATTATCATAGCTACAAGATTTATATTTTCAATGCCATATATTATATATCGAACAAAAAATATAATAATTTTATATAGAACAAAAAATCTTATAATCGTTATAATATTTGAATTAAAAAATATTCTTACTTTAATATCCCACAAATTAGGTACTGAAACAAACTCGCAAAATATATTTCCTAAAAAATCATCTAAAAACATACTAATCATCATCATTGCAATTATTATCCGAATTGTTACACATACTTTCTTAATAATCTTCTCTGTTTTTAAATTTATTCGCATCCAATCCACAATCTCTGTTATTTCTTTTAAACTTGTTAAAATATTCATTTTCCCTCTCCATTGTATTCTTTTCATCATATTTTAGAACATATGTTCTTCCTTTAGATATTATATCAAAATAAGGAATTAATATCAATATGATTTCTTAATGTCTCAGGGAACTTAAGTTTTCTTATGAGCGAGGGTGACCTGCTGGATATGGATTATTTCTTAAATGAAGATGATCTCGATGATGATTTTGGTGAAGAAGGTTTTTATCTCTTCTAATTCCATGATCATTTATTCGTCTTGCCCACTTTTACGTGGGCTATTTTTCATTTGGAAAGGAGCCAAAGGCGAACTTTCCTATAAATCAAAAAAAGAGCCAGACGCATCCGACTCTCTTAGGTGTTGTCCGCAGACGACCACCGCAATTCCTTAATCTATTATGCAATACCCTTTTCATTCAGAGCTTTGACTTCTTCTATCGTTAATTCTGCAAATTCTGCTATCTCTTCATATGATAACTTACCAGATTTCAACATACGTTCTGCAATCTCTACTGCTTTTTCATGTGCTGTCTCATTTCTCATTTCTTCCATTGCCTTACATATAGTCTCAACTCCTTTCTCATCTTCTTTAAAATATCTAACCCTATCTGCTAAAATTTTATAATGCATATCTTTGGCATTTATACATGAAAAATCGTGCATCAATTTACCTAAAGCCGTTTGATCTTTTACCTGTGAATTCACATATATAATATGAGATTCATCTCCAAACATTTCTCCTGTTTCTCGTACAATTCTGTCTACATGATAAATTGGTAATCCCTTTTTCATTATATCATTTTCTGTAATAAATATAACATACGATTCATTTAAATTTTGATATTTATCTCCAGGTTCTGTTATATTTGCATCTATAAGGCTACTATTATATCGTGCTCTTTTTACTCCTGCGCCCGTATCGTTTCTCTGTATTTCAATATTATAAACTCGTCCTTGTATATCTATGGCTAAGATATCTAACCTTATAGATCGTCCTTGTAAATTTTTAATATCGTATTGTACCTGTATACTTTCTACTCGTAAATCTTTCCTATTCAAAATTATTTGAAGTAAAAATTCTGTGCATTTTTATCTTCAAAAACTTTACTCATAAAATCATCATCTAACAATCGAAAACCTTGAAGGCGTTGCAAATCTTCCACATGCTTCTGTTCAAAATTTAATTCTTTTTTACTTTTTTGTGCCAAGTCATCACTTCTTTCTTTGTGACTTTTATTTATATTTAGATTATCATACATTTTTTTAATTTTTACAAGTTTTTTACATAATCATTTCTTTTGATTTATTCTACATTGCTATTTATATTTTTAAATATATCTTTATAAAAAGTAAACTTTATAAATTAAATGTATATTTTTGTTTAAAATTGTTTAGAATTTTTTACGAACAGTTTATTCTTATTTGTACAATTTATTTTATAAACTGATTTCTTAATGTCTACGGGACCTTAAGGCTCCACTTATAGAGCCAACGCCAGTGCGATCTGTTTTACAATGATCGAGATGGCAAAAGCATATAATCTGAACGTGTATAAGTATTTAAATTTCCTATTGGAAAAAAGACCGAATGCGAGAACTGCCCAGAAAGAATTAGAAAAACTAGCACCGTGGGATGAAGAAGCGCAAAAGATGTTTGCTAGAAAAATGAAGTAAAGTACTAGCATTTTATTATTCTAGCAACACCCTTAAGTTGACGCTTAGTTGACCACATTGTCCTTGAGACCTAAAATAATGAACTAAGCTGTTTGAGATATCTATTGTTTTAGCATATTGCAATATATTTGGTCAGGGCTAGCAATTTCTGATTCTTACCTTCCCAGTTAATAATATATATATTGTATATCTTGTTCAAAAGATAAAATTACCATATCTTGCATCTGTAATTCTCTTTTAACGATTTTCTTACTCAGACCAGTCTGTTCACAGATATCTTCAAATGTATATTTAATTTCCTTCTAATTCTAATTTTTTTAATAACTTTTCTTATTTTGTTTTGCAATTTGGCATAGTACACACTGCATTGAAATACTATCTCACATAAAAAATTTAGGAATTCATGTATAATATATCTTACTCCATGTAGTAAATCTTCCTTTTTCTGGGTCAAACTTTTGTAATGCTTCCATAATACCTACTTTTCCACTTGACAGTAAATCATCGTAATATTTTACTTTATAAGTTGGGCAAAATTCCCCCATTAATTTCTTTATGTAATTTTCATGTTTAAAATAAAAATAATCTACGGCTATGCTCTTGCATTCGTATTTGTAGAATTGTATAAGTCAATATAATGTTTTTCTTCTTCTTTTCTTTTTTTATTATCCATTATTTCACTTCCATTTCTGATTTCGTAAGTTCTCAAGGAACTTAAGTTTTCCTAATCTTCTGTTCTAAATTCTACAGACTTAAATTTATTTTGAAATGTTATATATTTATATCCATCTTCATCAAATACCGCTCTACTTGATTAACTATTAATTCTGCGCTTTCATACTGTTCTATCGCTTCCTCATTTGAAGCAACATAAAAATCATCATAATCACTTACTTCTCGTTTTCTTTTTAATCTTCCTAATCGTTTCCCAAAATCTCTTGAAAATTTTCCTGTCGCTACATATGTTTGATTAAAATAACCCACTGCATCTTTATGCCTTTTAAAATCTTTACCCTCTAATGCTAATACTGCCTTAATTGCATAAAACGCAGCATAATAACATCGATTGATACTGTCTTTATATCGCTTATATTCCCTGCATATTTTTGCCGTATCTAATGTATCCTTTGCATTTTGCATTCGATAAATAGATAAATCTCTTTTCTTATCCATTCACTATCACCCCTTCTTCATGAATGTTTTTATAAAATGGTAACGTATCTAACCAATATTCATATTGCTCTTCATTTTTTATAATTGGCGATATATCAACTCCTGTATCCATTTCTATATCAAATGCTAAATCATATACCTGATTTTCTATTTTTTTTAATCTCATTATCTGACATTTTTACCAGAATCATAACATCAACATCTGAACTTGAATTATAATCACCTCTGGCATAAGAACCATAAACAATGACTTTTGTTAATTTTGATCCCATTATGTCTTTTAGTTGCTGAGAAAATTGATAAATTATATTGTGTATTCTATCTGGCATAACGAGTCTCCCTTCCAAATAATATATATAAAATCATTTCCTTATTAATATATTTCTATACTTTTTATCTTAATAGTCAATTGTAATTATTTTTTATACATTGATATTTTATCATATCTCGATCACTATAACAACGAAAAAGCCATTGCACACCATCTACTCTATTAATTGGATGATGATTTACAATGACCTTCTTCTTTACATTAAATGATTATTTTGTTTAGAATTTTTGGAACAATTTATTCTTATTTGTACAATTTATTTTATAAACTGATTTCTTAATGTCCCTGGGACCTTAAATCCATATTTTCATAAATCCCTTAGGTTCTCTATCTTCAATATAATAATCTGCAGAAATATCGGTCTTGGTCTTTTTTATATTTTTCAAGATTACCATAATACTTACCTACTTCCTTTGGATAATCATCTTGTTAAGAAACACCTATTTGCAACGACTTATATTTAACATTTTATTTCTTCGAATTGCCATGTTAAATTATTATTTTGTTTAGAATTTTTTGAATAATTCATTCTTGTTTGTACAATTTATTTTATCGTGATTTCTTAATATCTGCGGAACGCTTAATATTCTCCTCACCACTGGAATATATCCGGTAATGAGGAGCCTTTTTTCTTCTTTAGTCTTCCTCTGAGTAGTCACAGTTTGAGCATTGCCAAACTTCTCCATCCCAATGTAAACAACTGCCACATTCAGGGCATGGACGAACTTCATCGTCGTCATCCTCTAATTCGCCTGAACAATATGGACAATGACTGTATTCAGATTCATCATAGACTTTATTACAAAATGGACACTGCTGCATAATTCCGCCTCCTTTCACATTAAATCAATAATCAAACTTAGTTGTTATCGTTCTGAGCAGATGTGGTTAATTCCATCATCTTCTGCGCATATGTATCACCATCAATTTCTTCACTGGCATACTGTTGCATAAGCTCGTCAATCTGTTCTTTCAATTCTTCTCGTGTCATTTTCTCACCACCTCCTCATATAATCAAGTGTTTTTATTGAAAATTCAAGGTTCTTCAACCTTTCATATCTCAGTAAATAAACCACAGCTATGAGCATTTCGATGTATCAGGTACTGAAATAGCAGTTGAATGGTATACGAAATAAAACGTCATTGATTTTCGCTTTACTGGCCTTGTGTATACCCTTCCCTCTATGGTAGCTAACCTCCTATATCCACCAAGATCACTGTCTCCAAAGGTTCTAACTTCCTTCGTCCTGCCTGCCCATAACCAGAGGGTCAGCTATGCTCCCTTACAAAGGGTCATGCCCTATGGTGAAAATTCCTGCCGACTACTGGCTCCTTCTTTGTATTATTGATTACTGACTTGCTTCCTGTTCCAGCGCTGTGATCAGTGGACGTTATCTGTTACATTCTGCTTGATTTAGTGACTGTCCACATGACAGCCTCCATTATAGTTACTTGTCTTTCTTACGCAACCTGTAGATAAACTGCCGGTCTCTTGATGTCCCTAACCATCTTTTTCGGATCATAATCCACACCTTTAGTCAGCATCGCATAAAAGACTCGTATCAGCTTGGCTGCAATTGCCATAAGTGACTGCATTTTCTTCAATGGATTCAGTCTTCTGGTTGTGTGATTTCTTAATGTCCCTAGGACTTAAGGATTACGTAAGGACCTCCGATAATTAAGATGTTTTTCATCCGCCAAGATGATATCTTAATTATACTGTGAGGTTCTTCTTTCGTCTATTGACATTATTTATGAATTACAGGAATGCTTAAATCATATTTCAAAAATCAAAAGGTTGCTTTTTAATTTTTATAATCTCTAAAAACGCTTTCCTTGGAAGGCTTATTAAAGTGCGCCCTTTTTCATGGTTTCTCTTATAATTTTTCATGATAAAATTAATATTTTTATAAAATTTTTCACTGCTTCTTAAGTTGACACTTGGTTGACCACATTGTCTACGAGATTTTAAGTCCTTTACATAAGTTACACAAAGCCTCTTTATAAATATATTGCAATAGGAATAATCAATAATGCTGGACCTTGTACAATTGTCTGTAATTTACCAATATTTATATCTTCATTACTATCAGCATTAAATTCAGATAGCATTTCACCTAATATACTCTCCTTAAAAAGACTTAAACTAGTATTTCGAAGCAAATCTATTTTTTCATTTTTATCACATACCTTAGCAATTTTTCCTAATACTTTAAATTTTCCATCTACTATTTCACTACTATTTCCGTTAAAAAAATAGTCCATATAAACTGGTAAAACTGCTTTGAAAGCATTTTCTCCTTCTATTTCACAAATCATGTCCACCATTCCATTTGCTTTAAGGCTATTTGTAAATGCTTCCATTTGTATAATTGTTCTTTTATCTTCTAAATTTTTTGTTTTTGCTTTTTTACCAGTGCCATCATTTTGCATTAACAGTCGCAAGCTCTAATACATGTGTCATATTTTCCATTGTTGTTATTAATGGATTAATCTTTAATATTCCCGATATTTCAACAAATTCACCTGGTTTAATATTATTGAAACTTTCATCAACTTGCTTTACTAATTTTTCTTTGAACAATTGCGATTTTAAATTATTAAACAATGAAGAGGGGGTATGAATTTTTTCTTGTTCTTGTTCCTTGTTATTTCCCCTATTATGTTCCACATCCGTCTTTCCTTTTAATTTCACACCCAGTAATGTAAAAATATTCTTATTACCCAAATCAGCTTCTATAGTTCCACCTATACTTCCTTCAGAAGTATATGCTGTTTTTAATTTTGTTACCTGAGTAAATCCATCATTTATTGATGCCAATAAATCAAATACTATTTTTTGATTTAAATATAAAGGAATCTCTAAACTATGTTTATTCAACTTTTTGTCCTCCATTTCTTAAATACCATTCCCTATTACATAAATAACCACATATATTTTGTTTATTTTAATATAGATTTCTTATATCTAATGAAACCTTTATTCTTTTTTATCGCAATATAAGAACATATGTTCTTATATTGGATATTATATCAAAATAGGAAACTAATATCAATATTGAAAAAGCAACTTCTTCCGCCTCCTCTACTACGTTTAACCACTGTGAAACAGTTTCGTAAACAAATCTCTTAATGTCTGCTGAACCTTAAATCCATTTACTTTAAATTAATTTCTTAATGCTAATACCGAAAATAATATTGTTCAATTTCATCTTTTTCTACAATATCAACACCTAAATTATTAATTTTTTGTTGTCTATTAATAAATTCTTTTACCTGATTGTAGTTATTTTTTTCTGTTACAAACACAATTTTCACATATGGTTTTCTGTTAGTATTTTCTTGATAATTTTCATTTTGTTTATTAACTTTTTCTATTATTTTTTTATACCATGCAACATTAATCATATTTTTTAAATATTTTATTTCAAAAAAGTAATCTTTATCGAGAAATCCTTTTCCTTTAGCCACAATATCATATTCATATTTTCCTAATCTAAATCCATATACAACATCATGGGATTTAGAAAAATCTTTAATTATTTTTGTAGCCACACGTTGTTCAATATTAAAATATTCTTTTATCAAACTTGTACTACTTTGTTCTCCAATTATCTCCTGTTCTTCCTTTACTTCTTGTTCTACTTTATCAAACTGTTCTTTACTTGATAATCCAAATTCATCTTTTAATTTCTTATTCTCTAACTCCAATTTTTCATTTTCTAAATTCTTTTTTGTGATTTTCTTTATTTTGTACATCCTTCCAATCTTTTAATCCCTTAAATATACAAACCATTCCCATTAGAAATATCAAAAATAGAAATAAATAAAACGCTGGATTATTAATTAATATAAAAAAATTATTTTCCAATTTTTCAATAATATGTTTTGATATTCCATTCAACTCATTAATTCTTCTTTTAGATATAATTATATCTTTACTTAATGCTATAATCGAATATAACACTCCAAATGGAAGTATCGTCAACACTACACCAATAGATACGATAAACTTATATCTACTTTCATAGGAAATTTTATCCATTATTCCTCCAATATTCTAGTCTAAATTATATAATAATGCTTTATCAAAATTTGTAACTCAAATTACTAACAATACCATAAGATAAATCACATACAAAGAAATAAACTCCTTCAAGCAAAATTATTCATTACAATTTTAAATCTTTTTGTTGTTTTTTATACATATTATCTAATTCTTCCCAAGTCGAAATATTCAGCGAATGTATTTTTAAACAATAATCTATTATTATTTTTCTTAAATATAAAGCTATATTTTCTAATTTATTTATATCCGATTCAATTTCAAATATGCATTTTCCTCCATGAAGCAAAGGATTTCTATATTTATTTTTCAATTGATCATATTCTTGTTTATTTTTTAAATACTCTGCCTTATTAGTAGATAACATTGTAAATACTAACTTTATTACTTTCTTTTTATTATAACTTCGCGGATCTAATCCATCAAAATATTAAATAATTGACATATTTGTTGTGTTCCAATCTCTAATATTAATTCTGATTCACAAATATCCACTAATGCACGTTTACACAAATCATCTATATAATTTTCATTTATAAAATAATTATTTCATAAATATCATCTTTATACATAGTAACACAATTATACTTATCAACAGGAATTTGATACTCACTAATATTCTCCTGGTAAAATCTTAAAATAATTTTCCATTTCCTTCTATAAAATTCGTAAAATTGCTCGAATTCCATCTTTTATTCCAATTCTAGGAGGTAATATTTCTCCATTAAGAATATCTCCTCCTGATAAAATATCATAATATAAGCATTCATTCAACTTATTACAAATATTATCAACAAATTGTTCTCTATATGGTGCTAAATAAATATCTTCCTCTTCAATTTTGGGGAGATTTAATCCTATAATTCGCGAAAATTTATCATCATCACGTTCACATCTTACTAATATTTCCAAAATATATTCTAAATCGTCTATTGAAAAATCATTAAAAATGTTTTCACATTCATCATTAGAAACTTTCAATATATAATTATCATAATAACGTTTATAAGAGAAATCCTCTAAACTTGGAAGGAGTAAATAATTTCCTCTTTTCTCTGGGTAATCAATTTGTATTCCATCTATTGATGCAACATATACTGTTTTTGAATAATTTTTAAATGGTATTTCCGTAAGTATCCGTTCTTGAGGTGTTATATATGCATATTTAATTACTTCGTTTGAAATATATTCTTTAAGCATCTCTATACTTGTTATTCCAGTACTAATTACTTTTATACAAAATTGTATTATGATATTAAAAAGTTTTTGATTTATTTCATTTGCCTCTCTAATTGATATCAATTCATCTATTTTTTTCCCTTTATGCACAATTTCAGTTCTTATTTCTTTTGAATAAAAATATAATTCAGAACTAATAATATTAAATTTATTTTGATTATCCGAAACCATTGATATAATTCTTTTCTTATTATCACTAAAACTATAGGTTTCACAAAGCCCTAATCCATCTAATTTCGAAAATAAAAAGACAAAACATCTTGTTTCATCAATAATCTGTAAAGCTTCACACGCTTCAGCTATACATTTTCTGTACAAATTATACACTTCATCTTTTCTTTCCGAATAAATTATATCATATAATTCTGAATCATTATTCTCTTTTGCACCCAAATCAAGACCTATTCCTCTTTGCATTGAATAGAATTCTTCTCTTCCATCTATATATGTCCCTATCAAATGATCATTATCAATTGAAATCAAAATCCTTTTTCCGTTTAACACTCCAGGAATTCCTATTGTATATTCCAATCTATGAAATGGACATTCCAAAATTCTAATATAATCAAATCGCCTATTAGCGTCATCTAGAATTTTTTCAAAAATTAGTAATATCACTTTTTTATTTCATTTATATCATATTGTGAAAACAATAAAAGGCATGAACTATTCATTAAATATTCTTTAAAAAAAGAATAATTTTTTTGTAATACTAATTTTAAATAACTCTTTCTCTTTTTCTAAAAGACTACTAGCTTCAATATCTTCCTCTGAAGCACTCCAAGGGAAAAAAATCATATCTCCAAGTTTTAATACATATTCTAATAATACACGTTGCACAGGTAATATATATATATTCATTTTTAAACTCCTATTTAACATTATATAGTCTATAAACATTGTTCTAAACATTCTCGTTCATATATTAATAAATTTCTTTTTATATCATTTTGATTCTTTTTAATAAATTCGACCACCTCATCTTCTGATATATTTTCTGGAATAATATTTTCTAATCTTCTGACGGTATTACTTGGCACTCCAAATTCTACTAAAATAGATAAATTGTCACGTATAAAATCATTTTCTAACTGTTGAACAAAAAAACTATATGACCCTGGCTTAATATTTGCTCTTTCACATATCAAACGTTGAAGACTATCTACTACCCTAAACACTTTTGGAATAGTAAACTGGAACCAATGTCTATATATATGAAAAGCAGTTTCTATAGCCTCATCAAAATTTTTCTGTTTTCTTTCTTTTGTTAATTTCTTAACGTTTTTATTTTTACTATCAAAATATCTTCAACAATATCCATAATATTCTTTTTTCTTGTATACATATTCAGAAATCGTGTGAGCTGACGTACTGAAAATACTCCTCTTTTATGTTGAAAATCAAACAAATTATTTTCTGCTAATTTTAGAATATATTCCATTTGGTTCCATGTCGGTAACTGACTCCACTGGATATTTTTTAAATTTTTATCTACCTCAATAGTTTTTAGTAATTCATTATAAATTCTAATTTGTCCTGCTATTGAAACCCCATTTTTCTTAATAATATATAACAAATTTTTAGGTATAGCTGTAACCATATCATATCTGTCTCTCACTTCACACTTAACATCTTCTTTTTTCTATATTTATAAGTATTTCATCTGTTATTGTTTTAG
>ENA-OQIM01000712-OQIM01000712.1-human-gut-metagenome-genome-assembly--contig:-NODE-712-length-12441-cov-1.162498_pt1 | contig 12441 bp, 18 predicted proteins | sample MGYA00242579_ERZ504744 | MGnify/ENA primary metagenome ERZ504744 (study PRJEB26092, sample SAMD00036441) | human gut metagenome | host: Homo sapiens | study: EMG produced TPA metagenomics assembly of...
TGAAAATCGTGAAATTGTACTTGAAGCAGAAAATTGTGATCACTTCAAAGTATAAAGACCCTATAAGTTTCAAAGCATATAAAGGTGAAATTACTGGTATATTTGGATTGGTAGGTGCCGGAAGGACAGAACTGGGCAAGAGTTTTGTTTGGCATTGACAGAAGTCATGTGGAACAATAAAAAAAGATGGTAAAGTATTAAATCTTAAGTCAGCAAAAGATGCAATCAATAATAAAATAGGAATGGTACCAGAAGATCGTAAACAGCTGGGACTGGTTCTAAAGCATAATGTGCAGGATAATTTGACAGTTGTAAAATTAAAAGATTTGCCCTGGCTGCTGAAATCAGATCGAGAAGAAGCACAAATCACAGATCATTATATCAATGCGCTGTCGATAGCGACACGTGGAGGACAACAGATTGTAGGAAGATTAAGTGGTGGAAATCAGCAAAAAGTGGTGATTTCAAAATGGCTGTCATTAGATTGGATGTGCTGATTCTGGATGAGCCAACGAGAGGCGTTGATGTAAAAGCCAAGGCAGAAATCTATGATATTATGAGAAAACTGGCAGATCAGGGTGTTAGTATCATAATGATTTCATCAGATCTTCCGGAAATCTTAAGAGTAAGTCACAGAGTCATTGTTATGCACGATGGAAAGATAACATTAGATGGTCAGACGAAGGATTATGACCAGGAAAAAATAATGCATGCTGCGATAAGTTGAGGGAAAAAATGAATAATAAAACGAATAGAAAAACAGAAAGCGGAGTATCAATAAGAGTTGAAATGATACGACAGCTGACACTTGTGCTGCTATTAGCGGCAGAATTGATAATTTTTGCCTTTATGACGCAACTTTTTTACTACTTCAAATATGATTAATGTGCTCAGACAGGTTTCCATTACCGGAATATCTTCCCTAGGTATGTTCATGATCATTCTTTTAGGGGATATTGATCTGTCAGTAGGTTCAATGTATGCGTTTATAGGCGTTATTAGTGCAATTGTATTTAAAACAACAGAAAGTACATGTTTAACGTTAATTGTAGCCTTAGCACTCGGAATTGCAATTGGACTGTTCAATGGAATTTTCACAGCAAATTTCGTGTACCAGCATTTATTACAACATTAGCTACAATGAGTATATGCAGGGGATTGCATATATTATTACAGGAGGATCACCAATAGGTGTAACAAACCCGAAATTTACATTTTTAGGTACAGGCTATGTGTTTAATCTGATTCCGCTTCCAGTTATTTTTATGATCATTGTTTTAATTTTGGGAATGATTTTGGTAAAACATACACGATTTGGAAGATATATTTATTCATGTGGAGGAAATGCACAGGCTGCAAAATGGTCAGGAATCAATGTAGACAAAATTCGCATTACTGTATACGTAATTGCCGGATTTTTAAATGGATTTGCGGCAATCATTCTGGCAGGAAGACTTGGCGGTGGATTACCGGCAACAGGCGAAGGGTCAGAAATGGATGTTATTACAGCGGTTGTGCTGGGAGGAACCAGTATGTCTGGAGGAAAAGGCAAACTTTGGGGAGTTGTCCTGGGTGTGCTGATTATCGGAGTACTGACAAATGGACTTACTATGATAAATGTATCCAGCTATTGGCAAAAAGTAATTAAGGGAATCATTATACTTGCGGCAGTTATTATGGATAACCGCAATGCAGCTACAAATTAATTTGTGATTATTTACAGAGAGGAGGATACAGTAGAAATTACTGTGACAAAAAAATGAAAGCGATTGTATTTAAAGATTTAGCAACTTGGACATATGAAGAAAGATCAGTACCTGAAATTAAAAAAGTAAATGATGTATTGGTAGAAGTAGAAGCAGCAAGTATTTGTGGTACAGATGTGCATGTACTTGGAAACCTCCTGGATTTATTGGAACAAAGGGAAGTATCCTTGGACATGAGTGTGTAGGAACTGTAAGAGAAATCGGAGATGGTGTAGAAGGACTGAAAGTAGGAGACAGAGTAGTTCTGGTACCGAATATTCCATGCGGATACTGTGAATCATGCCGACAGGGAAAAGCAAACATGTGTGAAAATGAAAAAGTAATGGGTGTAACCTGTGATGGAGTGTTTGCAAAATATTTTGTTGCTCCAGAAGTAGCATTAACGAAAATTCCAGATGATATGGATAAAGATCTGGCAATCTTTGCTGAGCCGGTAAAATGTGTAATGGGAGCTATGGATTGGGTTAGAGTTCTCCCGGGAGAAACGGTATTAATTCTTGGCGGTGGTCCAATTGGACTGTATTTCATTATGCTGATGAAAGCAAATGGTGCAGGAAAAATCATTGTTTCAGAACCTTCAGAATATAGAGCAAAATATGCAATGGATTGCGGAGCAGACATTATTATTGACCCAACAAAACAGAATCTTGCTGAAGAAATTGCTAAAATTACAAGTGGACGCGGCGTAGACATTTCTGTAGATGCAGTGGGTGTTTTGATTAATGATGCAATTGTAAATACATGTAAAGGTGGACGAATTGTATTAATGGGTCAGAACGGAGCTGTAAATGAAACAATTTGCCAAAACGATATTGTGTCAAAAGGATTGAGCATTTTTGGTAACTATATCGGAAACTATATTATGTCCAGAACGGTAAAGACACTGGAAGCAGGAATCATTCCTGTTGAAAAGATAATCACACATAAGCTCCCGATGTCTAAATTCGCAGAGGGACTGGATGCTATGAGAAAAGGTGTTGGTTTAGAGGTTATCTTATATCCGGATGAGAACTAAAAGCACAAAGTCGAGGTGAAAAGGTTATGTATAAATATAGCATGACACAATGGATTGTAGGAAACGAAGATATAGAATACAGTTTTCAGAGACTGAAAAAAATGGTTATGATGGAATAGAATTTGCAGCAGAGCCGTATACAATTGATCAGGAAAGAATGGTTTCGTTATTAAAAAAATACGAAATGGAATGCACATCGTTGTGTGGTATCTTTCCAGAAGAAAGAGATCTGACATCCAGAGATCCGGAGTGTGCAAATACAGCGATCCAATATATTAAAGACAGCGTTGATTTTGCTGTCAAAGTGGGTGCTCCTTATATAATTGTGGTGCCTTCTCCTGTGGGAAGAGTTGCGCTTCCGGAAGGCTATACATATGATGAAATGTGGGAAAAATGCAAAAAAAGAATCTGAAAATTGCTGCAGATTATGCTGCATCTAAAAATGTAAAACTTGCAATAGAAGCCATCAACCGATATGAAACATACTTTTTGAATACTTTAACAAAAGCATACAAATTTGTATGTGAAATGAATCATCCGGCTGTCTGGATTATGGCAGATATGTTTCATATGAGTTTGGAAGAAAATAATATTGGAGCAAGCCTGAGAATGATTGCAGATCGGCTGATTCATGTACATATTGCAGATAATACACGTGAGGCAGCAGGACTTGGAAAGACAGATTTTAAGGAAATGTTTTATGTGCTCCGAGATATCGGTTATAAAGGACCATTGACCATGGAATTTATGCCGAGATTAGCCAATCCATATGAGTCCGGAGATCTTGAAACAAAGTCTCATTGATGGATAAATATGCGGAACAGGCAATCAATATATGAAGACACTGGAGAAAAGTGTCTGATAAACCGGAGGGGGAAAATATGGTAAGAATAGGCGTAATAGGGTGTGGGAAAATTGCACAGACCAGACATCTTCCTGAATATGCAGGAAACAAAGACTGTAAGATTATCGGAGTATATGATCTGAATTTTGAAAGAGCATCTGAAATTGCCAGTCAATATGATGCAACAGCATATTCTTCAGTAGAAGAATTATTAGCAGATCAACAAATTGATGCAGTTAGTATCTGTGTGGCAAATAATGCCCATGCGGAAATCTCTATTCAGGCATTAAATTGTGGAAAACATGTTCTTTGCGAAAAACAATGGCAACGACATTGGAAGACTGTGAGAAAATGGTAAAAGCAGCGTCTGAAAATGGAAAGTTTCTTATGATTGGTCAGAATCAGAGACTTGCAAAGGCACATGTGAAGGCAAAACAATTAATTGCAGATGGTGCAATTGGAACAGTCAGAACATTTAAAACAACCTTTGGACATTGCGGACCTGAGACATGGAGCATAGATCCTGGAAAATCCAGTTGGTTTTTTTGATAAAAAAAGAGCTGCAATGGGAGCAATGGCTGATTTAGGAATTCATAAAACTGATCTGATACAGTATTTGTTGGATACAACAGTAGCGGAGACAAGAGCATTCGTTGGAACACTAGATAAAAAAGATGCAGCAGGTAACTTTATCGGGGTGGACGATAATGCAATCTGCATATATACAATGAACAACGGAATTGTAGGAACGATGACAGCAAGTTGGTCTTATTATGGAGAAGAAGACAATTCTACGGTACTTTATGGAACAGAGGGAATTATGAAAATATATTCCAATCCCAAATTTGCTATTGAAATCATTACGAAAGATGTTGAAAAAGTATTATATGATATTGATAAGATTCAGACTAATGATAATCAGACAAAATCTGGAATTATTGATGCATTTGTAGAATCTATTGTTAAAAATGAAGAACCTGTAATTAGTGGAAAAAGTGTATTATCCGCAATGAGAGCAGTTTTCGCAAGTATAGAAGCTTCTGAATGTGGTCATACAGTGAAAATCAGACAGTGAATGAGGGAATAAAATGAAATTAGGATTAGTAAGTGCCATATACGACGATGTCGATTATGAAAAATTAATTGATCTGGTGGCAGATGCAGGACTGGAATGTGTGGAAGTTGCATGTTGGCCTGTGGAAAAAGCAGAGCGAAGATATGCTGGCGTGAGTCACATAAATGTCGAAAAAGTCTTAACAGATGAAGCATATTGTTGTCATATCCTGGATTATGCAAAGAAGAAAAAAATCGAAACTTCTTCTTTGGCTTATTACCCGAATACTATGGATGGAGATATTGAGAAAAGAAACCGTGCAGTATCACATTTAAAAAAGGTAATTTGTGCGTCAGCAAAATTAGGTGTCAATATGGTAACGACTTTTATAGGACGTGACCAAAGTAAGAATGTTGAAGACAATTTGCAGCTTATGAGAGAAATTTGGCCGCCAATATTGAAATTAGCTGAACAGGAAAATGTAAAAATAGCAATTGAAAACTGCCCGATGTTATTTGGACAAGATCAATGGCCAGGTGGACAAAATTTAATGACCTCACCTGTAATCTGGCGAAAAGTATTTGAAATTTTGGACAGTCCTATGTTAGGTATCAATTATGACCCATCCCATTTTATCTGGCAAAAATGGATTATATCAAGCCGTTATATGAATTTAAAGATAAGATTTTTCATGTACATTTTAAAGATATAAAAGTCTATGAGGATAAATTGAAGGAAGCCGGAGTAATGGCATATCCTTTGGATTATATGACACCTAAGATCCCTGGCTTAGGGGATGTAAACTGGGCAAAATATGTTTCAGCATTAACAGACATTCAGTTTGATGGATATGGTTGCATAGAAATAGAAGACCGTGCTTTTGAGCTTCGCTGGATGAAAAGATAAAATCTGTTAAAATTAGCACAAAATATCTGAGAAATTTTGTAATTTAATTAAAATGAGTAAAAAGCTATTGCACTATAAAGTGTGCAGTAGCCTTTTTAAATTTTCTATGTGCGCCTGGCGGCGCACGTTCCTAAAGAGTGAAGTCGTGTGTTCTGCAAGCTGTTATCAGTTTGCCAGTGAAAGTCTGGTCAAGGTAATCGCCAGTGAGCCTTGTAGCGAGCCTCCAATGCTTTTGGGTGACCAGTCGTGTTGAAGGTAAGCGATGAATAATCCACCGGTTTTTCAGTATCCAAAATTTATGAGATAATCCCTCTAAGGAGTGGTATCTCTATAACCTTTCCAGTTTTTTTGCACTTAGGACCATTTCACTTCAGTTCTTCTGGTACCTGTGCTAATCCCACTCCAAATAAAAAACAGGAGTTGAATTTTTATGCCTAAAAGAAATCCAATCCAAGACGTACAGATAAAGAATGGCTGAATCTGATCCAGGAATACCGGTCCAGTGGTCTTTCTGATAAATGCTGGTGTCAGGAACATCATATCCATACAAGCAACTTTTATTACCAGATACGAAGACTTCGACAAAAAGCCTGTGAGATACCGGAACCAGTCCATTCTTCTTTCTCAGGAAAACAGGAAGTTGTACCGCTTTCTTTTGAGGAACCGGCAGTCTGCCCATCCTCAGTGCAGCTCAAAACGGATACCATTCCAGACTCTGTTATAAAGATCACTTATCACAGTTTCCAGATTGAGATCACCAACGCAGCAGACCGTGAGACCATATTTCATATGTTATCAGCGCTGCAGGATTTATGTTAGGTGATCTGTCCGGTGTGTCTAAGATCTTCGTTATCACCGGACGTACAGATATGCGAAAAAGTTTCGACGGGCTTATGGCTATCATACGCGATACTTATGAACTCGATCCGTATGCAAATGCAGTTTATCTTTTCTGTGGAAGGGATAGCCGTAAACTTAAGGCACTCCATTTTGATAAGGATGGTTTTGTGCTGCTCCAGAAAAGGCTTGACGGAAACGGCAGGTTCCAGTGGCCGCGGAATGCTTCGGAAGCCCGTCTTTTGACGCGTCAGGAATTCCGGTGGCTTATGGAAGGTCTTTCCATCGATCAGCCCAAAGCAATCAAAGGCACAGGCAGAAAAAAAAGATTTCTGATCCTTTGTGCAAAACAGAGAATTTTAAATTTTCTATATCCGTGACAGCAGGCAGCCGCCAGACACTTATCCACTGCTTTCTTTTTCCTTTCGAATGCGATGTGGATGAGACTCAAAAAAACATCTGTTTTAAAACAGCAGGTGGATATCTTTCCTAAAAGAATGAGCATACAGGCATATCTTTCATTTTTTTAAGGAAAGATATCCACAACTGAGGTACCGTCAGATTGACAGTACCATCTGTCCCGTCTGTTTGCCATATCCCCGTACTTCTTTTATAATAGGGATAAGAAAACAAAGGACGGAAATGCCATGCCTCATGATACAGAAGATATGATCCAGCTTTTATTAAACACGAATAAAGAACAGGAACAGACCATTGTGGATCTCAGAGCTACCATAAAAGAGCTCCGCAGCACTATTGCGAACCTGAACGAGACGATAGATGAACTGAAAAGGAAGATCTTTGGAACATCCAGCGAAAAGACCAGGCGTCCTGATCAGGAGGAAGGAATCCAGGAGGAAGAAACGGTGACCGTTGTAAAAGAACATACACGGACCAGAAGAAAAAAGTCTGTTCGTGCAGATCTGTATGAGGCCCTTCCCATAAAAGAGATCTCCTGCGATGTTTCCCCCGGAAGAAAGGATCTGTCCGGACTGTGGTTCCCCGATGGAACACCTGGGGTATAAGTTTGTCCGGGAAGAACTGCGTATCACTCCGGCAAAGTGGTAAGGGTCCATTACATGCAGGAAACCCTTATGTGTCCTGTATGTCGGCAGGAGGATGAAACAATGATCGTAGAGGCAAAAACACCGACACCGCTTCTTGCCCATAGTCCCGCATCGCCGGATATGGTGGCAATGGTCATGTACCAGAAAAGCTTTCTGCACCTTCCCTTTTACCGTCAGTCAAAAGACTGGATGGAAAAAGGGGTGCCTGTCCCAAGAGAAACTGCAGCGCACTGGTACAATTACTGTTCATTGGAATATCTCTCTCCAGTCTATGAAGTAATGCATCAGGAACTGCTGGCAAGAGAGATCCTCCATGCAGACGAGGTACCCTGTCAGGTGCTTCATGAAGAGGGAAAAACTGCCACTTCAAAATCCTATATGTGGATCTACCTGAGCGGGACTGATGGAAAACCACCGATCATCCTGTATGATTACAGACCCGGACGGAGCGGGGATTATCCGATAGAATTTCTCCATGGTTTCACTGGGATGCTCCAGTGTGATGGGTATAGTGCATACGGCAGGATCGAAGATGTTGTCCTGGTCTGCTGTCTTGCCCACTGCAGGCGTAAGTTCTTTGAAGCAGTCCCAAAAGCACGTCAGAAAAAGCTGAAACTTCTGGACATTAATTCTGAACAGGAACTTGCAGAACCTCCGCAGGGAACTGCAGAAGACAGTTCCCTGCTCCCTGCCGAAAAAGGAGTTGCATTCTGTAACCGTCTTTTCTATATGGAACGTCTCTACAAAGAACTTCCACAGGAAGAACGAAAACAGAAACGCCAGGAAACAGAACCTGCCATCTGGAATGAATTCTGGACATGGTTGGAAACCCTGGAGCCTGCTGGCGGGAGTAAGCTTGAAAAAGCGGTAAACTATGCCTTTAATCATAAAGAGACCCTTATGAATTATCTACTGGATGGAAGATGCGAGATCTCTAATAATGCAGCGGAACGTCGGGCAAAAACCTATGTGACGGGGCGTAAAAACTTTCTGTTTCATGATACTGCTGATGGAGCAACGGCAAGTGCCATTGTATTGAGTCTCATAGAAACAGCGAAAGCCAATAACCTGAACATCTATCATTATCTCTACACCTTGCTGCTGTATATGCCGGACTATAAAAATGAGCCGCAGGCATAAAACAGCTGCTGCCATGGAGTGACTTTATAAAAGAAAGATGTACCGGGATCATAGATATCGAAAAAGTAAGACCTGAAGAACGTGGGAACCTGAATATTTAAGGTTCCCAGGAAGTCGTGACCGGGTGATTATTCATCGCTTACGACATAATCGCCCCGAGGATGTCAAGTCATTGCTTACAAAAAATATGCGGCTCTTTTGCCACCAAAATGGCTTAAAACCGCATATTTCTGTATAGAGGACGTTATATAATTGTCACAAAGTAGGTGGGGAGGATGTAACGTCATTGCTACATCTTTTCTATCCTAATGCGTCAATATTTATTCCTACTTTCGCAAATAAAAATTGTAGCAACACATGCATTTGCGTATCTGGATTATCATAATATTCTGTTTTCTTTTGGCGTTTTTATTTGCTCTTTACCCTGATTATCCTCTGATATTTTTTTACCCCTTTGAATTGCATTCTTTATATCAGATAATCCGATTTGATTGACTATTTCCGTTACCCTTTTTTCTTTTTTTATTGTTTGCATTCTGCTGCTAACCCAAAAACTTGTCGTAATTTATCAGCATATGCATCCTGATTTTGTACTATATCAAAATAGTCTTCTTTATGAAGAATTAGCCATAAATCAAAACAATAATTTGTATATCCTAATTCAATCTTATTTTCTATTGCCAAATCTATTGCTTCTTCATACTTATCCTTTTTTCCGTCATAATCAAAAACAGATACTTTGTTTTCCTTACCAATAGATTTCTGAATAGTTCGTTCTACCACACACTTAGGATTTCCGCCATATGGTTCCGCATAATCAAATACTAAATCATGCGTTCTTTCTTCAACGCAATTCACTAATTCTGCTACTTTATCAAAATATATTCTTTCCTGGTTTTTTCCCTCACATCCTACAATGCAGAGGAATTGTGGTCTTCGTATTTTATTGTTCTTTGGACGATTCAAGATTATTCGCCTCTCTTTCCAATATGTGCTTAAATGCAATTCCAAATCCATATGTGGCAATGCTCCATATTTCCATTCAAATAATTTTTTAATATTCTTTCTTCTGGACGTAATTTGTAATCTGCTAAAGAATATATCTCGCTCACCATATCATTCCTTCGCTTTTCAACCATTACAATTTGATCATGTCTAAGCAATTCACCGTCTAAATATATTGGATTATGCGTATTGAAAATTAACTGAGCATTATTTTTATTGATATCTTTATTGTTAAAAATTCTTATCAGCGATACAACAATTTCAAAATGCAATGAAGCATCCATTTCATCCAAAACAATGACCCCGCCATTATCTAAAACATCTATAAACGGTTGTAACAATCTAATCAAATGGATAGTTCCTCTCGATTCCATCAGCTTCTGAATCTACAATCATGGATATTGCATATTTTTTTTGTGGTTGCTCATCTTTTCTTAATGGTACTTGATACATTGAACACATAGATAATTCATCATTATCTGTTTCTGCCATAAATCCAATTTTTTGATTTCCAAACTCAGCTATATTCATAACTTCTTTAACTGAGGCACTTTCGAAAATATTTCTACGAATATCTTTATCTGGTTTTTTATTAAATATCGTCTTTAAGTCTTTTTGTCTAAAATTCATGTCATTTGCATTCATAATAACATTAAATTTTTCAAACCATAAATTAAAATCCTCAAAATATTTTTTATCAAACAAATTGCTAATTGCACCTGCTACAACTAACTTTTGTTTATCCAATGTCTGGTTCAATTTGTGAATCAAGCGTTCAGAAAAATCCGCATCATCCTTATTAATATAACCTTTTTTTTACTAATTTCTTTACATCCACATAAATTTGATTTTCATCATCTCGTGAAAAGAACAAGTCATCATTAACATAAAGAACCTCTTCTTCAATTTTATATACATCAATATCCGTAAACTTAATTCCGTATCTATAAATATTATTTTGAGTGGAAAATGTAATTTCTAAAGAAACCGGATCATACCAACTTGTATCTCTAATAAAAGATAACATACTTTTTATAAGATTCCAGCTCTTTGCAATTTAAGGTTCCTTTCATAACCATTTTTTTTAATATATCCATTGCCAACACAATGTTGGATTTTCCACATGCATTTGCTCCATAAATGACAGTCATTGGTAATACTCTTAACTTATTACCATTTACACTTTTATCTATCATATAATCATATGCGTTTTCTGTTTACTTGAAAGCATTGTAAAAAAAGTCTCATCTTTAAATGACCTAAAGTTTTCCATTTTAAAGTTTAACAACATTTTTTTTTGCATCTCCTTTCCATTTCTTTATATAATTATACATCATTATTGCTTTTTATCAACAATTTTATTGTTATTATATGCTAATTTGTTGCTATTTATACTCCACCCCCACTCTCCCGTCATCATACACATATATTCCCTGCACATATTCTTCCAGCATCTCTCGTGTCAGATTCTCATAGCCTAAATACTTCAACATTTGCTCCACCGGAACATTCTTTTTCATCAGGATTTCTTTCTCGTCGTTTATCAACTCATCCAGTTCCTGTACACGTTTCTGCAGTCGTTCTCTTTCTTCTTCCAACTGCTTCTTGGCTTCCATAAACTGGTTCTGGTTCATCTGTCCCTCGTGATACTTCTCATAGTTCTGGCGGTTCTGGATTTTTATTTGTTCTTGACACTTTTCACAATCTGCACTTTCCGTCTTATAGGCTTCTATACTTTCCTCATGCTGTTTTCTCATGGATTGCTGCATCTGTTCTTGGCTGATATTCTGACGTAAGTAAGCCTTTATTTCTGCCAGCACGATATGCTCCAGCATTTTGTTATCCGCTTTCCCGGCAAAACATCCTGTATCTTCTTTTCCTTTACTGTAAGCACAGCTATAAAGAATATGACTATGAATCGGACTGCTTGAAGTCAGGCTTCTGCAACAATTCCCGCATTTTACATAGCCACCTAATAGTGTTGTTTCCCTGTCAAATTTGCTTTTCTTGGTGTATCTGATCTGAAGGGACTGTGCTTTTTCAAAAACTTCTTTTGATACAATCGGCTCGTGATGATTTTCCATCACTTTCCACTGATTTCTCGGTACCGGTACTTCTTTCCCAGTTCCGGGATCTGGAATCTTTGTTTTTCCATAGACCATACAGCCTATATAAGTTTTATCATCCACAATCTTCCGTATCATATCACTCGTCCACTGCAGTCCTCTTGATGCAGCTTTCTTGCTGTCTGATTTCTGTCGTCTACTCATAGATGCAAGGGAGTCAGTACCCCCTCTTCATTAAACAACCGACAAATCTCCATCTTTGAATATCGCTGATTGGTCAGTTCAAATACTCTGCGAATCACTTCCGCTTCGTCCTCTACAATCACCAGTTCTTTCTTATTTTCTGGATTGATTCGATACCCATAAGGTGCAGAACCACAACAATACTCACCTTTTCCCCGTCTGGTGTTGACTGCTGCCTTTACCTTTACAGACTGATCTTTCACATAGAAGTCTGCGATCAATCCTTTAAACTGTACTTCGATGTCTGAACTCTTTCCTTTATAATCTTTAGAATCATATCGGTCTGAGATAGAAATGAATCGTACTCCCAGGAATGGAAAAATCTGCTCCAGATAAGTTCCCATCTCAATATAGTTTCTGGCAAAACGTGAAAAATCTTTTACCACAATGCACTGCACTTTATTCTCTCTGGCAAGCTCCAAACCTGTTTAATTGCCGGACGCTCCATACTAGAACCAGAATATCCATCGTCGTAGAACTCCTGAAATGGCATAGAAG
>ENA-OQIM01000713-OQIM01000713.1-human-gut-metagenome-genome-assembly--contig:-NODE-713-length-12429-cov-1.647049_pt1 | contig 12429 bp, 18 predicted proteins | sample MGYA00242579_ERZ504744 | MGnify/ENA primary metagenome ERZ504744 (study PRJEB26092, sample SAMD00036441) | human gut metagenome | host: Homo sapiens | study: EMG produced TPA metagenomics assembly of...
TACGGTTTCCACGGAACATCCCACAGCTTCGTATCCAAGAGAGCTGTTGATTTCCTTGGCCTTGACAAAGACAACTCCAAAGTTATCGTCTGCCACCTTGGAAACGGATCTTCCATCAGCGCAGTTGTAAATGGCAAATGTGTAGATACAACAATGGGTCTTACACCACTTGAAGGTGTTGTTATGGGAACTCGTTCCGGTAACATCGATCCGGCTATCATGGAGTTCATTGCTAAGAAAGAGAACCTGGACATTGAGGGCGTTATGAATGTACTCAACAAGAAATCTGTCTTCTCGGACTTTCCGGCGGACTTTCCAGCGACTTCCGTGACCTCAACGAGGCAGCTGAAGGCGGAAACGAGGATGCAGCTAATGCCATCGACGTTCTCTGCTATAGCATCGCTAAATTCGTAGGCGGATATGTTGCAGCAATGAATGGTGTTGACGCGATCGTCTTCACAGCAGGTATCGGTGAGAATGCGATCCCGGTACGTGAGAAGGTTGTCAGCTATCTCGGATACCTTGGCGTAACACTTGACAAAGATGCTAACGGACATCGTGGCGAGGAAATCGTGATCTCCACACCGGACTCCAAGGTTAAGGTTGCAGTTATCCCGACAAACGAGGAGCTTGCAATCTGCCGTGAGACTGTAGCACTGGTATAATCAGCTGTTTCATACCGGTACAGAACCGTTCGGGCATGATCGGTAATCAGGCAGAATTATATATTACTGTGGATCAGCAGTATACATTCGGGGGGCGGACAATTAAAGGTCCACCCCCGTAATTTACCCCGAATTTCTGATTAAGCCAACAGTAACAAAAATTAAAAAATGTAATATTTTCCCGAAAATAACGTTGACAAATCACAAGACCATATGTATAATGGATTGAGTGTGGATAGGAGAGACTTATGCAGATTCATTTATTAGACATTTCTTCCTGTGATGGCAAGACGATCCAGGAATCAGTTGCTCCTGAACTGGAGAAGATTGATTTTCAGATGGGAAGTTTTCCGGTACTTGCGAAGGAACCGGTAGAGCTTACGATCACCAATACCGGTGATAAGGTTCTTGAGCTTACAGGAACTGGTAAGATCACAGTGGGCATTCCATGTGACCGCTGTCTTGAGACAGTAGCCGTCGAGATACCGCTGGAATTTAAGAAGAAGCTCGATATGAAGCTTTCTGATGAAGAGCGTGTCAATGATCTGGATGAAAGCAGCTATCTCACAGGTATGAACCTGGATGTGGACCGGTTGGTCTATCTTGAGGTATTGATATGCTGGCCTTTAAAGGTCTTATGTAAAGAAGACTGTAAAGGTATCTGCAGCCGCTGCGGGAAGAACCTAAACGAAGGTCCCTGCGGATGCAAGGAGGAGCCTAAGGATCCCCGCATGGCAGCTATCAGTGATATATTCAGTAAATTTAAGGAGGTGTAACCTATGTCCATTTGTCCTAAGAACAAATCTTCCAAAGCTAGACGTGACAAGAGAAGAGCGAACTGGAAAATGAGCGCTATGAACCTTGTTAAATGTAGCAAATGTGGAGCACTTATGATGCCACACAGAGTTTGCAAAGCTTGCGGAAGCTACAATAAGAAGGAAATCATCAAAGTTGAGGACTAATTTTAATTAGACAGTCAATATATGATGCGAAAAGAGTCTGGTATGCTGAGATAAGTATACCGGCTTTTTTTATACTCTGGGGGAAATAAAAAATATGAAACAGAACAAGAATCAGAAAAATACCGCCGTGAACCAGATCACAGAGGGTGTGATCTGGAAGCAGCTTCTGATATTCTTTTTTCCGATCTTGTTTGGAACTCTGTTCCAGCAGATCTACAATACTGCCGATACAGTTGTAGTAGGCCGCTTTGTGGGAAAAGAAGCATTGGCAGCAGTAGGAGGTTCATCCAGTATGATCGTGAATCTCATCGTAGGTTTTTTTGTAGGTTTATGTTCCGGTGCGTCTGTAGTGATTTCTCAGTTTTACGGAGCGAAAGACCACAAAAACCTTAAAAAAGCACTTCACACATCCATGATCTTCTGCCTGGCTGCCAGTATTATTGTGGGAACAGCAGGTTTTATCCTGGCTGAGCCGATCCTTCACCTGATGAAAACACCGGCAGAAGTAATTCCCGATTCTGTGCTGTACCTGCATATCTATTTTGCGGGAACATTTTTCAATCTGGTCTACAACATGGTATCCAGTATCTTAAGAGCAGTGGGGGATTCCAAAAGACCGCTCTATGTGCTGATCATTACCTGTTTGTTGAATATTTTGCTGGATGTTGTGTTTGTGGTGATCTTCCATATGGGAGTCCTCGGTGTTGCACTTGCAACAGTCAGCTGCCAGGCAGTCAGTGCCATCCTTGTAACCTGGTTCCTGATGCGCGCAGAGGATATTTATCGTCTGGAATTTCATGAGATCCGTTTTGATCTCCGGTCTTTGGGGGCTGTTCTCAGAATTGGACTTCCGGCAGGACTGGAATCGGTGATGTATAATATTGCCAATCTCACCATTCAGATTTTTGTCAATGAACTGGGGACTGACACAGTGGCAGCCTGGGGAACTATGGGAAAGATTGATGCGGTGTTCTGGATGGTATGCAATGCTTTTGCCATCTCAATTACCACCTTTGTGGGACAGAATTATGGTGCCGGAAAATACCACCGCATGCGAAAAAGTGTCCGCGTCTGTATGGTGATGGCATACATTTCGGCGTTTATTGTAAGCGGAGCACTTATTCTGTTCGCAAATCCGATCTACCATTTGTTTACAACCGATCAGGTGGTTGTAGACATTGGGGTGCATATGATCCGTTTCCTGATTCCGTCTTATGCCATTTATGTTGTGATCGGAATTCTTTCCGGAGCGCTGCGCGGTGCCGGAAGAGTACTGGTTCCGATGATCCTGACCTGTGGAGGAGTCTGTCTTTTACGTATCATCTGGTTGTTTGCCTTTGTAAGATCTCATCCGGGGATCGAAGTATCATGCTCAGTTATCCGGTGTCCTGGATAATTACTGCGGTACTGTTTGTCATCTATTATTTTCGGCGATTTCCAGGTATGCAGAAAAAGAAATAACAATATATGAAAAAGGTGCTGATTCTGTGCAATAGCAGTGATCAGCACCTTTGTTTTGTTCGAAAGATGTCGATTTATTACGTATAGATTTGATTGCCTGAAAGCTGAAAAAGAGGTATTCTGGATGCAGATAGATGAAACATATGTAATGGGGATGACCAGATATGTATAATCTGCAAAAAACAATACGATATGGTTTTTGGTTGATATTTGAAGTTATTGCGCTGTGTGTCGGTATGATTTATAGCACGAGAACTGTACGGGCTGAACCCGAAGTACAGCAGCCGGCCAGAAAGGTAACAGAAGTTGTTACTGAAAAATGGACTGTGATCAGTGGAAAACGTCTGGATCTTATCCTGAAATATATGGGAGATATAAATTTTGAAAAAGAAGGAATCAGTCTTCGTATCCCTGCTTCTGTGGCACAAAGTTGGAAGGTAGCAGAGAATGGTACAATACAGGCACTGGTACAAAAGGTTTCCAATCATTCATATGAAATAAAGATCTATAAAGGCACTCAGAAGATCACGGATATTCCGGGGAGCCGGATCATGATACCGGTAAAAGAGATGTTTCCCAACGGAGGTCCGGAAACTATGGAAATTACGGATTCCCGAGGAAGAAAACTAAAGACATTCTTGGATAAAAAGCAGGATCTTCTGATCGTTGACACGGACGAGACAGGAATCTTCTGCGTAAGAGGTCGGAAAATAGATGATGATATAGAAGAGAATCCTTTTGCAGTGGCAGTCCTGACGACAGCAACAATGATAACAGTGCTGATCGTAGGAATCCGAAGCAGATCCGGAAAGCGAGGTGACAGTCATAAAGGAGAAAAGTAGGCAATGGACCTGATCTTTGGACTTACTGTGGTGTTATCTATGACTGCTTTTTTATGATGTATCTCATAAATAATGAATATACAGCGAAAGGCGAGCAGCCATTCAGGGAATCCTTTGTCTGGATGATAAAGATGCGGCGGCAAAGCTACATTATCTTGCCAGGGAATGGCAATATTTTCCGGGAAAGCTGCTTACACCTGAGATGCTGAAAAAGGATCCAGGATATTACAGTTGTTATATTTCGATCGGAGAGCGTAATGAAATGGAACTGGGGAATGAAGAGGCTTCTACGTATGGATGTGGGACATACCGGATGTTTCTGATCCTGCCCGAAGAGGAAAAAATCTGGGCTATATCTATGGCGGAGGTTTTTTCCGCATACCGAATCTATATCAATGGAGAACTGGCCGGGGAAGTGGGGGATCCTGACGAAAAAACCTATATGGACCGGGTCATGAACCGTGTTTTTACGTTTCAGGGATCCGGGGTTGTAGAAATTGTCATAGCAGTAGCAGACAAAAGCCATATCAGATCCGGAATCCAGGCTATTCCGGTTTTGGGATCTCCGGTCCGTGTAAGCATACAGAGAGGACTGCGGGTACTCGGAAGCGGCTGTGCCATTGCGTTCTGTATCTGTATCATGTTTGGGACTCTTATGGTACATGTCAGAACCAGGACAAAAGAATTTGCTATTTTTAATCTGGTCTGTCTCTGTGTGGCAGGATATTCGTTATGCTCCCTGGTACATAATTTTTTTCTTCTTCCCACGAGGCCCTGGTATGCCCTGGAAACTATGATCTATTATCTGATCCTTTCCTGCATGATCCGGCTTGAGGATTGTATTATAGGAAAAAAAAGGGGCATATATCTGTTTCTTTTGATCGATCTCTGGATCGTAGTAGCTTTCTTTCTGGAGATTTTTGCGGATATACTTCCTTCAGCCAGGCTTCTTTATGATGTTGTCTGGATCAGTGAGGCAGTCAAATGGGTGGCAGCGATCTATATGCTGCTCAATACTTTTGGAGAAACAGATTGCAGATATGGAAAGATCGTTTTGGTGGGAACAACGATTTATGCCTGTTCCCTTGTGCAGATCGGATAGGGTATCTTTATGAGCCGATTTTGGGAGGAGGTTTCCCGGAGACAGGTGGCTGATACTGACAGCTGCGTTTGGCTGTGTTCTGTGGAGAGACCTGTCAGAAGCATATAAGATCAGTCTGACTTATGAGGTATATAGTCATCAGACTGAACTTCGTCTCCTTGCCCAGAAAAATCATTACGACCGATTAAAAGAACAGATGGAAGAAACCAGCCGTGTCCGTCATGATATGCGTCAGCACCTTCGTGTTCTGTCTGCATTACTGGAACGTGAGCAGTATGGAGAAATGCAGAAATACCTTTGCCGGTATACCCGTGAATTCCAGGAACGTTTGACCTATCATTCTTACTGTAAAAATCAGGTTGCCGATGCGATCTTACATTATTATGAAGAACTATGCAGAAAAAACGGGATCGTTTTTCAGTGTCAGGTAGAGGCACCGGAAAAAACAGGGATCCAGGATACAGATTTTTGTCGTCTCTTTGGAAATCTTCTGGAAAATGCCATAGAAGCGGCACAGCTTTGTCCGAAAGGCAGTTCCAGATTTGTCCGTGTACAGATACGTACCAGAAATAATAAACTTCTTATAAAAGAAGAAAACAGCTGCACAGATCCCTTACGCAGAAATAAAACAGGATTTTTTTCAGGTAAGCATTCCGGACAGGGGATCGGAACTGCGTCGATCATGGAATTGCGGCACGTTATGGAGGGTTTGCGGATTTTCAGTCTGAAAATGGCATTTTCAAGCTGAGATATTTCTTCATCTGACGCAAAGAGATACTGAAGATAGGCTTTACGGATAGCAGAAGAGCCACGTTTCCGGATCTGGACGACCTCTCCGTTGTCCAGAAGGAAGCCTTCTTCAGAAGCTTCCTGTATACGGTCCATATTAACGACACAGCCACGATAACAGGAGAGAAAATTAGGACAGTCCCGGATCTGCTCCTCAAATTTGTGAAAGGTAAGATAAGAACGGACCGGACCGCGTCGGTATGAAGGCACACTGCATTTCGGAATGTATCTGCATATAAAATACTGCGCAGAGGGACCCGGATGGGAACCCGGTCAGAAACGACTTCAATGTAACGGGATGCCAGTAAATGCCTGGATTGAAAGGAATCCAGAATGGAACAGAGTTTTTCTGGCTGAAATGGTTTCAGAAGATAATAGGAGGCTCCTCATCATAGCTTTCCACAGCGAAATCACTGCTGGTAGTGACAAAAACAAGGATGCAGTTATCGGACTGTCTTCGGATCCTGCGCGCAGCTTCCATACCTGTCATTCCGTCCATATAATATCAGGACAGGATCTGAAATTTTCCGGGCTGATAATCTTCAAAAAATTCTTCTGCGCTGAAAAATAACAGATTTCTGCCGGATCTGTTTTTCTCAAATAGGAAACAGCGATATTCTTCAGGGCTTCTGCATCCGTTGAGATGTCATCAATAATTGCAATATTCAAAATAATATAACCTCCGGTTTATAAAAGAGTAGTAAAAATAGTATATCATAACTTTTATGTATATCCAATATCGGATTTTTGCCTGAAATGACGTATTGTGTAGAAAATTATCAGGAATGAACGTGGTTTTAGCAGATATTTAACATAAAAAATGTCATATTTCATGGAAACTGTCATTTTGTCACAGGTCTGTTGTCATTTCCTGATAATTTTTTTAAAATAGCGTCAAAAGATACGAAAGGCGGTGGATATACGAAAAATAAGGGCAGCAGCTGGCGACACCAGAAACTGTTGACCAAGATCCAGATAAAAAACAATCCCCCAAGAGGGCTGTACTTCCAGATTTGAGGTACAGCCCTTTCCCCTGTCATAACAGTGATTCTTGACGGAATCGTGGAAATTCGCTATCATGGAAATGATTTTTATATACTTTGGAAGAAAACGGAGAAAATGCGCATGAACATTCTTAATATAGAACATATCCACAAAATTTTTGGAGATAAGGTGATATTTGATGATATCTCCTGCGGCATCGATCAGGGAGAAAAAATAGGTATCATCGGTGTAAACGGAACCGGTAAAACTACTTTGCTCCGCGTGATCGCCGGAGAGGAAGAACCGGACGAAGGCAGGTGATCACCCAGAACGGGATCCGGATCAGCTGGCTTCCCCAGACTCCGGAATTTCCGCAGCATATGACCATTCTGGACTATGTGGCAGAAGGCAAATGGCAGAAGGACTGGAGTACCGAAAGTGAGGCCAGACGCATGCTGAATACACTTGGTATTACCGATCAGAATATTAATATGGATAATCTTTCCGGTGGTGAAAAGAAAAGAGTGGCGCTGGCAAGGATGCTTTTAAATCCGGCTGATATTCTGATCCTGGATGAGCCTACCAACCATCTGGACGGAGAAATGGTCATATGGCTGGAAGATTTTCTCCGGAATTTTCGTGGGACGGTGATCATGGTCACTCATGACCGTTATTTCCTGGATCGTGTGGCAAACCGGATCCTGGAGATCAGCCACGGAAAATTATATTCCTATGCAGGAGATTATTCCAGATTTCTGGAGCTGAAAGCGCAGAGAGAGGAAATGGAGCTTGCCAGTGACCGGAAGCGCCGCAGTGTACTTCGGATGGAACTGGAATGGGCAGCAAGAGGCTGTCGTGCCAGAAGTACAAAACAGAGAGCAAGGCTTGACCGTTTGGAAGCACTGAAGGCGGGAAAAACCCCGCTGAAAGAGCAGAATGTGGAAATGGATTCCATTGAGACCCGTATGGGAAAGAAAACCATAGAGTTTCATCATGTAAGTAAAACCATCGAAGGTCGTCTTTTGATCAATGATTTTGATCATATTGTTCTTCGTGATCAGCGTCTCGGGATCATCGGCCAAATGCTGCGGTAAGTCCACACTTCTTAAAATGGCAGATGGACTGATCTTGCCGGATTCCGGAGAGATTCAGATCGGAGAAAACGATCCCGTATCGGGTATCTTGCACAAAACGTTCCGGATATGGATGGAAGACAGCGAGTGATTGATTATATCCGTGAGGTGGCGGAATATGTTCCGACAAAAGAAGGAGGATCACAGCTCCCAGATGCTTGAGAGATTTCTTTTTGATCCGGCCATGCAGTACACCCCGGTGGAGAAGCTTTCCGGAGGTGAGAAGCGAAGACTGTATCTTTTGAAGGTTCTGATGGAGCGCCAAATGTTCTTCTTCTTGATGAGCCCGGAAATGATCTTGATATTCCCACCATGACCATTCTTGAGGACTATCTGGATTCTTTTTCCGGCATCGTGATCACAGTGTCCCATGACCGCTATTTCCTGGATAATGTGGTGAACCGTATTATGGCATTTGAGGGAGATGGCCGGCTTGTCCAGTATGAGGGCGGTTATACGGATTATCTGGAAGCAAAGGAAAGAAAGGGACAGTCTCTGGAAACGCGTTCAGATATGAATGGCGGTACAGTACAGGGAGAACAGCTGAGCCTGAGAAAAAGAAATCCGCTGCAGATACCTGGAAACAGAACCGGAAACAGAAACTGAAATTTACCTATAAAGAACAGAAAGAATTTGACACTATTGACGATGACATCGCAGCATTGGAAGAACGTCTGGAGCAGATCGACAAAGAGATGGCTGCCAATGCCACAAATGCGGGAAAACTCAGGGAGCTTTCCGACGAGCAGCAGGAAATCCAGCAGAAGCTGGATGAAAAAATGGATCGCTGGGTATATTTAAATGATCTTGCAGAACAGATTGAAAATCAGAAAGAGTAAAAGATATTGACTTCTCAGGCAAAACTCTAGTATCATAAATAACGGTACGTTAACCGGATAAACTGCGAAGCAGTTATTCGGTTATGAGTAGGTAGCGAATGCGGATTTCGAATATCCGCTTAACTTTTGGTACTCTGCAATGAAAATCCTTATACGGATGTGTATGAGGATTTTCACTACAGTGTACCATATGCATTCCGAAAAGATTTCGGACAGAGAAAGGACAACATATGTCAGAAATGGTAAAAGTCGTTGTAGATGCAATGGGTGGTGACAATGCTCCCGAGGAACCGGTAAAAGCCGCAGTGGAAGCTGTGAAAGAAAAAGAGAACATCCAGGTCATCCTTACAGGAGTACAGGATGTGATCGAAGCAGAGCTTCGGAAATACCCGGATTATCCTAAGGACAGGATTCGTGTGGTGCATGCGTCTCAGGTGATCGAGACTGCGGAACCTCCGGTCATGGCCATCCAGAAAAAGAAAGATTCCTCTATTGTAGTGGGATTAAATCTTGTAAAAAAACAGGAGGCCGATGCCTTTGTTTCCTCCGGAAGCACCGGTGCGGTACTGGTAGGAGGCCAGGTGATCGTAGGCAGGATCCAAGGAATCCGGAGACCACCTCTTGCTCCGCTGATCCCTACGGCAAAGGGCGTTTCCCTTCTGATCGACTGTGGTGCCAATGTAGATGCGAGACCAGATCATCTGGTACAGTTTGCGCAGATGGGTTCCATCTATATGGAAAATGTAGTGGGTATTAAGAAACCAAGAGTTGCTATCGTTAATAACGGTGCTGAGGAAGAAAAGGGCAATGCGCTGGTAAAGGCTACCTTCCCTCTGTTAAAAGCATGTAAGGATATCAATTTCATCGGAAGTATTGAGGCGAGAGATATCCCGTCAGGTTATGCAGATGTAGTAGTCTGTGAAGCTTTTGTAGGAAATGTGATCCTCAAGCTTTATGAAGGTGTTGGAGCTACTCTGATATCTATGATCAAAAAAGGTATGATGACAAACATTCGCAGTAAAATGGGAGCTCTGATGGTAAAACCTGCTCTTAAGAAAACCTTAAAATCATTTGATGCCAGTGAATATGGCGGAGCACCGCTTCTTGGTCTGAAAGGTCTTGTGGTCAAAAGCCACGGAAGTGCCAAAAGCGTAGAAATCCGTCATGCGATCTTTCAGTGCGAGCAGTTTAAGGAAGAGAAAATCAATGAAAAGATCGAGGAGTTTATAGCAGCCGAGCAGAAAGCACAGGCAGAAGAAAAAAGCGAAAAAAAATAAAACCGGGATTGCCGGAAATATTACAGACAGAACAGGAGGCGAACAGTCGTGGAACTGGAAATGCTGAAGACCATCATCGAAAAAACTCTGGGAAGAAATATGGATGCCATTACAGAAAAAACTACCTTTGTGGATGATCTGGGAGTGGATTCTCTGGATTTTTTTCAGATCTTATTGATCTGGAGGAAACTTTTGATGTTCGTATCGCCCCGGAGGAAGCCGAGGAGATCGTTACTGTCGGCGATGCAGTGGAGACTCTTCGCCGGGTAACGAAGGGAAGAAGAAATGGAAAATAATTTAAAAAAGCTGGAGCAGACTATCGGATACCAGTTTACCGCAAAATCTTTACTGGAGCAGGCAATGACACACAGCTCCTATGCCAACGAAAAACACCTTGGAAAGCTTGGATGCAATGAGCGTCTGGAGTTTCTTGGAGATGCGGTGCTGGAGCTGATCAGCAGTGATTTCCTGTACAAAAAATTCCGGAATAATCAGGAAGGTGAGTTGACCAAGAAACGTGCCAGCATGGTATGTGAAAAGAGTCTTGCCTACTGTGCAAGAGAATTCGGGCTTCCGGAGTTTATCCTCCTTGGAAGAGGTGAGGAAATGATGGGCGGTCGTAAAAGAGATTCCATCGTTTCTGATGCCCTGGAATCTCTGATCGGGGCTATGTATCTGGACGGTGGATTTGAACCGGCACAGGCTTTTGTTATGAAATTTATCCTGAACGATCTGGAGGATAAGAGGATTTTTTATGACAGCAAGACAGTGCTTCAGGAAATGGTACAGGAAGGCGGAAATCATCCGGTGGAATATCGTCTTCTGAAAGAAGAGGGACCGGACCACAGCAAGAGCTTTACTGTGGAGGCGCTGATCAATGGAAAAAGTATGGGAACCGGAATCGGCCATACAAAAAAGGCAGCAGAACAGGCTGCAGCTCTAGAGGCAATACGCAGTATAAAATAACAGCAGGTGGCCAATGTATCTGAAAAATATAGAGGTGCAGGGATTTAAATCCTTTGCACAGAAAATAAATTTTGAATTTCATAACGGGATCACCGGCATCGTAGGACCTAACGGCAGCGGAAAAAGTAATGTTGGCGATGCAGTCCGGCTGGGTTCTGGGAGAACAGAGCGCCAAGCAGCTTCGAGGCGGGAATATGCAGGATGTTATCTTTTCAGGAACGGAGCTTCGCAAGCCTCTGAGCTTTGCGTCCGTGGCTATTACACTTGATAACAGTGATCACAAGCTCCCGGTGGATTTTGAAGAAGTAACCGTTACCAGAAGACTGTATCGTTCCGGTGAGAGCGAATACCGCATCAACGGCAGCTCCTGTCGTTTAAAGGACATCAATGAGATGTTCTATGATACCGGTATCGGAAAAGAAGGATATTCCATCATCGGACAGGGTCAGATCGATAAGATCTTAAGTGGAAAACCCGAAGAACGCCGAGAGCTTTTTGACGAGCAGCCGGGATCGTCAAATTTAAAAGACGAAAAAATACCACACTGAAGAAACTTGAGGAAGAACAACAGAATCTAGGTCCGTGTCACGGACATCTTAAGTGAGCTGACCAAGCAGCTGGAACCGCTGGAACGTCAGTCTGAGACTGCAAAAAATATATCTGGCAAAAAGAGAAAATCTGAAAGAGCTGGATATAAATATGTTCCTCCTGGAATATGAACACACCGGAAATCTGATCCGCGAGCTGGAAGAAAAAACCAGGATCGCAGAAAATCAGTTAAAAGAAGCCCAGGATGCTCATAGTCGTACCAAGGATGAATATGAACGTCTGGAAAAAATACTGGAAGAGCTGAATGAGCGGATGGAGGCGTTGAGGGAAGAAAGCCGGGATCGTGCTATCCGTAAACAACAGCTGTCCGGTGAGATCAATGTTCTTCATGAACAGATCCTGGCAGGAGAGCAGAATGACAGTCATTATCGCAGCCGTCTTTTAGCAGTTCAGGAAGATACGGAGAAAAATCTGCAGACCAGGAAGCTCTGGAAGAGCAAAAAGCAGATCTTCAGGCAAATTTACGGGAGATCGACAGAAAAACTTGCTGAACGAGCAGAAAAAAATGGACAATATCCAGAGTAGCATCGAAGAATGCACCCAGGTAGTGGAAGATGGTAAGAATGAGATCATTGAAATCCTTAATTCCCGTGCAAACACCAAAGGTAAGGCACAGCGTTTTGATGCCATGAAGGAGCAGCTGGTATCGAGGAAGCACGGAATCAGTCAGAGGATCCTTTCCCTGAAACCCAGGAAGAGGAGCAGCAGTCAGCGATCGATCAGGCACAGAAGGAATACGACACTATCACGAGGCCATTCAGGAAACCAGAGAAGAAGGCAGCCGTCTTACAAAAGAGATA
>ENA-OQIM01000715-OQIM01000715.1-human-gut-metagenome-genome-assembly--contig:-NODE-715-length-12421-cov-1.853668_pt1 | contig 12421 bp, 15 predicted proteins | sample MGYA00242579_ERZ504744 | MGnify/ENA primary metagenome ERZ504744 (study PRJEB26092, sample SAMD00036441) | human gut metagenome | host: Homo sapiens | study: EMG produced TPA metagenomics assembly of...
CTGCAAGCAGGATTCTTTCTTAATTCAGGTATGTTTTTTACATGATGATGAATTCTGTGTTATAATGAACGGACGATGTGGATAATTATTTGACAGCTATTGTTGCGTGAGGTGTTTTGATATGGATAAGCCGGTGGTTCGTATTTCCGTCAGAAATCTGGTGGAGTTTATATTAAGAAGCGGGGATCTTGACAACCGGGGAGGATCTTCTGACAGAGAAGCAATGCAGAAGGGCAGCAGACTGCACAGAAAAATACAGGGCAGGATGGGAAGCCATTACAGAGCGGAGGTTTCTCTTAAATATAAAACAGAATATGAAGATGTAAGTATCCAGGTAGAGGGCAGAGCTGACGGAATCTTCACAGAGGATGGACAGTGCTGGATCGATGAGATCAAGGGTGTTTATGCAGATGTCAGTCAGTTGGAAAAGCCTGTGGAGGTTCACCGTGCACAGGCAATGTGTTATGCCTGGATCTACGCACAGGAGCAAAAACCGGAGAAGATCGGAGTGCAGATGACATATGGGAATCTGGACACAGAGGAGCTTAAGTTTTTCAGAGAAGAATATACGCTGGAAGAACTCGGACTGTGGTACCAGAATCTTTTGGACAGGTATCATAAATGGATCGCATACCAGCTTGCATGGAAAAAAGAACGGAATGCGTCCATGAGTGATCTGGAGTTCCCTTTTGAATATCGTGAGGGACAGCGAAAAATCGTATCCGGTGTATATCACACTATATCCACAGAAAGACAGATTTTTGTCCAGGCACCTACAGGAGTAGGAAAGACCATGTCCACGATCTTTCCGGCAGTGAGAGCAGTTGGTGCAGGACTGGGGGAAAATATTTTCTATCTTACAGCAAAGACCATTACCAGGACTGTGGCTGAAGAAGCTTTCTCCATATTAAAGGAGCATGGACTGAAATTTAAAGTGATAACCATTACCGCGAAGGAAAAGCTGTGCTTCTGCGATAAAACAGAATGCAATCCTGAGAACTGTCTGTGGGCGAGAGGACATCTGGACAGAGTGAATGATGCTGTTTTTGAACTGTGGACCACGCAGGACAGCTATGACAGGGATACTCTGCTGGAATATGCGAAGAAATGGCAGGTGTGTCCCTTTGAAATGTGCCTGGATCTGGCAGTCTGGGTGGACGCTGTGATCTGTGATTATAATTATGTATTTGATCCCAATGTTTATCTGAAAAGATTTTTCGGGGAGGGTACTTCCGGAGAATACATTTTTCTGATCGATGAAGCTCACAATCTGGTGGACAGGGGAAGGGAAATGTACAGTGCTCATGTGGACAGAGCGGATGTACTGGAGGCGAAGAGACTGGCCGGGGATTACAGCAAAGGTCTGGTGCGAGCACTGGAAAAAGTGAACAGACAGCTTCGAACTCTGGAAAAGGAGTGTACAGAGTACGAAATCCTGCCAAATCCCGGAGCAGTTTCTCTGGGAATGCTTCAGGTGATGGGGGAGATGGATAAGCTCCTGGAGGAACTTCATGGAAAGGAACTTCCGGAGCAGCTGCTGGAATTTTACTTCTGTGTGAGAGATTTCCTGAACATTGATGAACTTCTGGATGAAAATTATGTGGTTTATACAGAAATGGGAGAAGGGGGAAAGGTGATTTTGCGGCTTTTCTGTGTAAATCCTGCAGCAAATATTCATAGATGTCTGGAAAAGGGAAAAAGTGCGGTGTTCTTTTCTGCGACTCTGCTTCCCATGGATTATTACCGTGCACTTTTAAGCACCAGAAAGGATGACTATGGGATTTATGTGACTTCTCCTTTCAGGCAGGAGAACAGGTGCATTCTCACAGGACGGGATGTGAGCAGCAGGTATACCAGAAGAGGATATGAGGAATATCACAGGATCGCATCTTACATTGCCAGAACTGTATGGACAAGAAAAGGAAATTATATGGTATTCTTTCCTTCTTATAAATTTATGGAAGATGTTCTGGAGGTGTATGAGAATGAGTTTTCGGCGAAATGGGTTCGTTGTATTTCGCAGACATCGGGAATGAATGAAAGGGAGAAAGAGGAATTTCTGGAGGAATTTTCTGCATCAGAGGGAACGCTGGTAGGATTTTGCGTGATGGGCGGGATTTTTTCAGAGGGGATTGATCTGATGGGAGAGAAGCTGATCGGAGCAATCATCATAGGGACTGGTCTTCCTCAGATTGGAACAGAAAGGGAGATCCTCAGGCAGTATTATGATAAAAAGGGTGTGAATGGATTTGATTATGCATACAGATATCCGGGGATGAATAAGGTGCTGCAGTCAGCCGGGCGTGTGATCAGAACCCAGGAGGACACAGGGATCATACTTCTGCTGGACGAGAGATTTGCAGGGAAAGATTACAGGAATTTGTTTCCTGCTGAGTGGTCTGACAGGGGAAACTGTACTTTAAATACTGTGGAAGAACAGCTGGGAAGCTTCTGGAACAGGATAAGAGAAAAGAACTGAACACTGATACTGAGATTCTGGTCTTTGCTGGAAAAAAGATAAAAATCTTGCTATCCTGAATAAAACAATATATACTTTGCTTACTGTGAATGGGATGTGAAAAGAAACCGTAAAAGGAGTTTTGCATGAGAAAAAATAGACAAACAGCGAAATATCATATTAAAAGTTATATCATAGCCGGAAGTCTGGCCGGAGCCATTTCCATGGCACTGGCTTTGCCGGTTCCTGTTATGGCTGCACAGCAGAGCCTTGCATCTGTCACCGGGCAGGCACAGATTCAGCATGGGAGACGGAAGTGGCAAATATATGATGAAGAGTGACGGATTTTACTGTCTGGATGTGAATGGCGCCGGAAGTACCCAGGCGGAGATCCATTATTTTCAGGATTATGAGATAGACGGAACTGTATTTGACGGATATTATTACCATGATACAGATGGGAAATTCAAAGCCTGCAGTCCTCATATGGAGCATCTGAAAGGTGTTGCAGTGTTTGGGGATAAGACAGATGAGGAAGCTGATACACAGAATGCCCAGGAGGCAGAGAAATTTGACGGATATTACTTTGTGAACAATCTGGGGCGTCTGTCAGCAGCACCGCAGGTAAGGTATATTGACAATCTGGCAATAGACGGGATTACTCTGAATGGATATTATTATTTTGATGAAAATGGCAGACTGGTAACCGAGCCAGGTATCCATTCACTTGAGATGGACTGTTATGAAATGAATTTTGACGGAAGCTATTATTTTGGCGGTACAAATGGCGCCCTGCTTCAGGAAAGCACAGTGACGATGATGGTTTTATTGTGGATGATACGGGAAAGATCGTGAATATGGATGATCTTGGGATGGATAATCTGAAGCCTCAGCTTGAGAAGATGCTGTCCGGATATCAGGGAACCTGGAGTGTTTATGTGAAAGACCTTAATGAAGAAAAGGAAATCCTGATCAATGATACTTCCCTTTATTCTGCAAGTCTGATCAAAGCCTTTGTAATGGCAAAGACCTATGAGGACATGGAGCAGGTAAAGGCAGATGAGGCAAAGAAATTAAATACTGCAGATACAAAAACTGTAGATGTAAAATTAAATGACCTGCTGTGGAATATGATCACAGTCAGTGACAATGAATCCTGCAATGAACTGGTGAAGCTTCAGACAGATTCCCTTGATTTCAAAAAAAGGTGCGGAGGATATTAACAAATATCTGGAAAAAGAGGGCTATACAGAGACAAGTGTGCAGCACACCCTCCATCCTGCAGCATCCGCACAGGAGAGTCTGGGTGGCAGAAACATGACTTCTGTAAAAGATTGCGGCACTCTGCTTGAAAAAATCTACAAGGGGGAATGTGTCAGCAAAGAGGCGTCAGAAGAAATGTTAAATCTTCTGTCAAATCAGGAAAACACCTGGAAAATCCCCCAGGGACTTCCGGATGGAATAAAATCTGCCAACAAGACCGGTGAGACAGATCAGGATCAGCACGATATCGCAATTGTCTATGGCGAAAAGACAACATACATTCTGTGTATTATGTCAGAAGGCTGTCCGGAGGAAACGGCGGTGACGAATATACAGAAGATTTCAAAGATTGTATATAATTATTTGAACCTGTAGCCGCCAGACCTGCGCGGAATGATTGATTTTTATAGGAAAATCATGTATAATACCAACGAACTATGCCTATAGAAAAAAGTTTAACCGAATCAGGCTGTGAAACAACTATTCAATTATGAGCAGATAGTCAAACGGATGATTTTATCCGCTTGATTCAGGAAAGTCAGGAGGAAGAATTTAAATGCGAGTTGATGCGGACGATTTTGCCGACCTTGCAGCTGCGGCAGGGAACACCAGATTGCAGTGAAAGAGATTTTGATAGAAGCCGGAGCTGTAGAGAAGCTTGAAGAAGAGATGTCAGAGGGAATGCTCAGAGAGTACATATCCCCGCTGGTCATCTGCGATACCAATATCTATGCGGCAACAGAGGAACTTATGGAGGATATCTATGACAGGTGCCAGGTACTTGTTCTGGATGCAGAGGGACTTCAGGCAGACCGGCATGCAATAAAAATTGTGGAGAACAACATGGAAGAGGACATTGACCTGATCCTTGCAGTAGGAGCAGGCACGATCCATGATATCAGCCGTTATATTGCACATAATTACAAAGTACCTTTCATTTCAGTGCCTACCGCAGCAAGTGGAGATGGATTTGTAACAACAGTAGCAGCAATGACCCTGGATGGAGTAAAGAAGACTGTGCCTTCAGTAGCTCCGATCTGTGTATATGCAGATACAGATATTTTTTCAAAAGCACCACAGCGCCTGACTGCAGCCGGGATTTCAGACTTGATGGCGAAATACATCTGTCTTGCAGACTGGAAGATCGCGAACCTGGTCACCGGAGAGTATTTTTGTCGCGAAACTGTAAAGCTGGAAGAGAAAGCGTTAAAAACTGTGAAATCTTCGATTCAGGATATTACAGAGGGAGAGGAAGATGAATGCGAACAGCTTATGTATGCATTGATTCTTTCCGGACTTGCAATGCAGATGATTGGTAATTCAAGGCCTGCGTCCTGTGCAGAGCACCAGGTCACACATCTGTGGGATATGGAAGTGATCAATGGTCCGCTGGATGCACTCCACGGAGAGAAGGTTTCTGTAGCAGCACTTCTTGTACTGGAAGAATACAAGCGTATCGCTGCAGCCATCACACAGGGAAGATGTCACGCAAAACCCTATGAGAATGAGGACGAAGAGCTTCTGAAAGAAACTTTTGGAAAAAAAGGACTTCTGGAAGAAATAAGAAAAGAAAATGAGCCGGAATTGTTAGAAACTATTTCACCCCAGCATCTGGAAAAATGCCTGAACGGGATAGAGGAGATTATTGATGAGCTTCCCAGTGAACAGACTATGTTCCATTTGCTGGAGAAAGCCGGATGCGCGAAAACCGTTTATGATATCGGACTCGATGAATCGGCTGTTTTGCCAAGCCTCAGACTTGCTCCTTATACAAGGAGACGGTTAAGCTTATTGAGAATCAGCAAGATGCTGGATATAAGAGGAGAATGATTATGCGTGTTGGAATGGGATATGATGTACACAGACTGACCGAAGATAGAGATCTGATTCTGGGTGGTGTGAAGATAGACTGGGAAAAAGGTCTCCTGGGACATTCAGATGCAGATGTACTGATCCATGCAGTTATGGATGCACTTCTGGGAGCTGCTGCACTGGGCGATATCGGAAAACATTTTCCGGATACAGACCCTGCATATAAAGGAATTTCCAGTATTCTGCTGCTGGAACATGTGACGAAGCTTTTGAGAGAGCACCATTATGAGATCGGAAATATAGATGCAACGATCATTGCACAGAAACCAAAGATGGCACCTCATATTCCACAGATGAGAGCCAATATGGCAAAAGCAATGGGAATCAATGAGTCTCAGCTGAACATTAAGGCCACTACAGAGGAAAAACTGGGATTTACGGGAAGAGAAGAAGGAATTGCATCTCAGGCAATCTGTCTTCTTAATGAAAGAAAAGAGAGTTAATGATAGAGAAAACTGGAGGAATAAAACATGAAACTTTTTTAACACACTGACACGTAGAAAAGAAGAATTCGTACCTCTTGAAGAGGGAAAAGTTCGTATGTATGTCTGCGGTCCGACTGTATACAACCTGATCCATATCGGAAATGCACGTCCGATGATCATCTTCGATACCGTACGCCGATATATGGAATACAAAGGATATGAAGTAAACTATGTTTCCAATTTTACAGACGTAGATGACAAGATCATCAAGAAAGCAATCGAAGAGGGCGTAAGCGCACAGGAAATTTCCGAGCGTTATATTGCAGAGTGTAAGAAAGATATGGATGGCATGAATGTAAAACCTGCCACAACCAATCCACAGGCAACCCAGGAAATCAACGGAATGATCAGTATGATCCAGACTCTGGTTGATAAGGGATATGCTTATCCGGCAGCAGACGGTACTGTTTATTTCAGAGTTAAGAAGTTCAAAGAATATGGCAAACTTTCGCACAAGAACCTGGATGATCTGCAGTCCGGCTTCCGTTCTCTGCAGGTGTCCGGTGAAGACCAGAAAGAAGATCCACTGGATTTTGTTCTCTGGAAACCGAAGAAAGAGGGAGAACCATTCTGCCTTCACCATGGTGTGACGGACGTCCGGGATGGCATATTGAGTGTTCTGTTATGGCGAAAAAATACCTTGGTGATGAGATTGATATCCATGCAGGCGGAGAAGACCTGATCTTTCCTCACCATGAGAACGAGATCGCACAGAGTGAATGCTGCAACGACAAAATCTTTGCAAAATATTGGATGCACAATGCATTCTTAAATATTGATAACAGAAAAATGTCCAAGTCTCTTGGAAACTTCCGTACTGTTCGTGAAATCAGTGAACAGTATGACCTGCAGGTGCTTCGTTTCTTCATGCTGAACGCACATTACAGAAGTCCGCTGAATTTCAGCGCAGATCTGATGGAAGCTGCAAAGAATGCATTAGAACGTATCACAGATGCAGCAGCAAACTTAAAGGACAGAAAAGCAGCAGCACAGACAGAAACTGCAACAGATGCAGAGAAAGAACTGCTTGCACAGGCACAGGAATTCGTAAAGAAATTTGAAGAAGCTATGGATGATGATTTCAACACAGCAGATGCACTGGCAGCAATTTTTGAACTGGTTAAATTTGCAAATACAAATGTATCAGAGGCAAGTTCCGCAGAATTTGCAGGAGCACTTCTTGACACAATGGTGAAATTATGCGATGTACTTGGTCTGAAGGCTGTGAAAACAGAAGAAATCCTTGATAAAGAAATCGAAGACCTGATCGCAGAGCGTCAGGAAGCAAGAAAAGCAAAGAATTTCGCAAGAGCAGATGAGATCAGAGATGAGCTTCTGGCTAAGGGAATCATCCTTAAGGATACCCGCGAGGGAGTAAAATGGAAACGAGCTTAAATGATATGAGTGAAACAAACGGACTTAATGAAGAGAATTTGAGTAGTTTGAAAGGTTTGCTTAATCAGGTATTTCGTTTGGAAGATAAAGACTTGCGAACCTATTCTCCGCTGACATTGGCGTATATCGGAGATGGCGTCTATGAACTGGTGATCCGCACGATCCTTGTAAAAAAAGGCAACTGTCCGGTAAACCAGCTTCACAGAAAAGCCAGCAGTCTGGTTAAGGCAGGAACCCAGTCTTCCATGATGGAAGTGATTGAACCATGCTCACAGAGGAGGAACACAGCGTTTACAGAAGAGGAAGGAATGCTCATTCTCCTACAATGGCCAAACATGCAACCATGGCAGACTACCGCAGGGCAACAGGGTTTGAAGCTCTGATGGGCTATTTATATTTAAAAGATGATTTCAGCAGGATCATAGAACTGGTCCGTGCAGGGATTGGAGAGGATAAGATATGAGTGAACAGATAGAAGGACGCAATGCGGTTCTGGAAGCGTTTCGTTCCGGCAAATGTGTAGATAAGCTTTTTATCCTGGACGGATGCCAGGACGGACCGGTCCGCACTATTGCCAGAGAGGCAAGAAAAAAGATACGATTATTAACTATGTGGCAAAAGAACGTCTGGATCAGTTAAGCGAGACAGGCGCACATCAGGCGTAATCGCTCAGGTGGCAGCCTATGAATATGCAAGTGTAGATGATATTCTTGCGAAGGCAAGGGAAAAAGGAGAAGATCCCTTTATCTTTATCCTGGATAATATTGAGGATCCTCATAATCTTGGTGCGATCATCCGTACAGCAAACCTTGCAGGTGCACATGGGTGATTATTCCCAAGAGAAGAGCAGTTGGCCTGACTTCCACAGTTGCCAAGACTTCAGCAGGTGCATTAAACTATACACCTGTTGCAAAAGTTACCAATCTGGGACATACCATCGATGAACTGAAAGAACAGGGCATGTGGTTTGTATGTGCAGATATGGGCGGTGAAACCATGTACAATCTTAACCTGACAGGTCCGATCGGCGTAGTGATCGGCAATGAAGGTGAAGGTGTAAGCAGACTGATCCGTGAGAAGTGTGATTTCGTGGCATCTATTCCTATGAAGGGTGACATTGATTCCCTCAATGCATCTGTGGCAGCCGGAGTACTTGGATATGAGATTGTACGTCAGAGACTGCAGAAGAAGTAAGTTTATCTCAGACTGAGATAAAGGCTTCGTGAGGATGTGCAGCGATTATTAAGAGGAATTTTTGCAGCAGAAAATTATTCCACAATATTGTTATGCTATAAGAAGCCCTCTGGGCGAATGATAGAGATTTTCAGAAATACGGAAGGGTTAAATTGATGAAACAGTATGACGGAATTAAAGATGAAGAATTAATTTCCCGTTTCAAAAACGGGGAATCAGAAATCCTCGACTATCTGATGGAAAAATACAAGAACATGGTCCGCAAGAAAGCAAGGACCATGTTCCTGATAGGCGGGGAGAACGATGACCTGATACAGGAAGGCATGATCGGACTGTTTAAGGCAGTCCGCGATTACCAGCCGGACAGGGATGCTGCATTCCAGACCTTTGCCAGTATATGTGTGGACAGACAGATCTACAACGCCATCCAGAGTTCCAACAGGCAGAAGCACCAGCACTGAATTCCTATATTCCCTCAGCGAACAGGATGGGGAAATGAAGAACATCTTGGAGATAACTGGGGAGAGAACCCGGAGTCTATCATTATTACCAGGAGATGTCCAGGAATCTGGAGCAGGAGATAACAGCAACATTAAGTCCAATGGAGAACCAGGTTCTTGAATATTATCTGGCAGGAAACGGATACGGAGAGATTGCCCGGATCATGGGAAAACACCCAAATCCATAGATAATGCATTACAGCGTATCCGAATCAAGATCAGAGAGCAGTTGGAGCAATATCAAAAATAGAAAGATATCTGTATAAAACCCAAAAATAAAAATCAAAAAGTTAAAAATAGGGATTGACAATACAAACAAGTTCTGGTAGTATATTTAAATGTGAGCGGTAAATCCGACACAATGCTGATGTGGCTCAGAGGTAGAGCACTTCCTTGGTAAGGAAGGGGTCACGGGTTCAATTCCCGTCATCAGCTTGCTAAGAATAGCTTATTTACTGGGTTTGTGAGGTGCCAGTAAATCAAAGTTACTCAAGATAATCAGGACATAGGTTCTGATTATTTTTTTTGTGCAATTTGCAGTTCCGGGATACTGCTCAGAATTGCAGTTTTTGTACTGAGACTCTTCCTATTCCTGAAGATGATTTTAGGATGATATACTCGAATAAACCCAGTATTATTTTATAAACTTCTAAGAACTGTTTGTACTTCCAGAATGACAAGAGATATGTTATACTTACAGTGTTGTCCAACCGATACCGGCAACGGGAGGAGGTGAAGTCTATATGGAGAATCTTGCTGTTTCTTTTCTTGTCACCTTTATGGCAAGCATAGCTGCCTATTATGTTTGCAAATGGTTAGACGGAGATAAGTAGGGCAACACTAACCTGGCAGTTTCTTGTCTGCCATAAAAAATAAGAAGAAGCCCCCAGTATTCGCACTACTGAGGGCTTCATTCTTTTTGTCTACATGGACTTGCTATTTCTTTTCGCCTACTGGCATTATAGCATATGCAGATCAGGAAATCAATATGCAAGTGATTCTGAAACATTCTGAAACAAATAAAAAGAGTAAACTATTTCCTTGGTTTATGCCTTATTTTTCGTTAATATTCACCAATGTCGAACAGCTCGTCAAAGGTTATCTTCAAATTCGGAAACATAACCAGATGTAAATCTTCTTTATTCTGGGCTGTGACAGTCTTATAAAGATACGGATAACCAGTGCCATCTTCTTTGAAATCGAAGAGATAAATCTCTACAGATTTTTTCTCCAGTCAACGATCCAATACTCAGAGACACCGACCTTGCAATAAATATCCATCTTTTCATGTCGATCATATTCTTCTGTGGCATTGGACAAAACTTCCATCACAAAGCGGGGAATGCCAGTGAAAGAAATGTTCTTACGGTCTCTCAGGTTACAGATGATTGATACGTCAGGAATGATTACTTTATCATCATTTTCACGCCATTCATAACTGAACACCGTCACCAAAGACACGACATAAGCTGTTCTTTGATTTGGCTGCCGATCTTGATAACAAAGTTATTGATAACCATAGAATGTTCCAGGTAAGTTTACTTAAATCTTCAATTGGTAGTGCATTACTCATATTGCCGCACCTCCTTGATATGTTGATATAATTATAATATTTTGCAAGATGTTAGTCAAGGATATGAGCTGCTGAAAGAGAGTGCAGATGAGTCTGAGAGTTACTGTTCACACACCACTGTCCCGCGAGGTGTTTGGCATGAATATGCCAAAATCCCGAGACATACAAGCCAAGCTTCATATCTTTTGCAAGTTCCCAATTTGCATCAGTCATCCTGAAAGAAAATCATTGGATACCTGCAAAAGTTCTTCTTCGCGGAAATTTATTTTTTTCAATGGGTAAAAAAGCTATACAATTCCAGGTATTTCTTTTCTGTTTCCTCGAAAGCCCGTACCGTATAATCTATTGTAATATGAATCTCCGGTGCTTCCCTTTCCTGGGCTCATTTAGCAGGTGTGTAAGGTCAAACCAGAGCATATCATCATCGATTTCCTTTAATAATTGTTTTTCTTTTGCGTTTAATGGGCTCCCAAGATATTTCTGATAGATCAGATCCAGCAGATTTTTCTCCTGCTCTTTATATCCTGAGAGGGTTTTCTTGAATGGTCTTGGCACATCAGATAAATAACATTCGCTGGCATCGTGCAGAAGGCAGGCAAATGCCACACGCCTGGAATATCCTCGCGCAAGGGCTTCTCTGGCACAGTTGATGCAATGCTGACCTACTGAAAAAAAAAGTTTTTACCTGTCCGTTTCCGCGGCAGATCAAAGATAAGGCATGTGCAATATCTTCGATACAGATCATATCCGGATCCGGATGTAATGGATCTATATGTCTGCCTGTGTATGTTGTAATACAATTGTTATTCATGATCTTTCACCTCGTTCTTTTATGTAACCGGAATTCTTGTAACAGCAAAGTGGATGGTCTTGTACGACTCCTGTCGGAAGACTTTATTATGTTATAGGTGTTATAAAAACATTGCGGAGAATTTTCTATAACATAAAACATACAATTAATGATAACTGTATCCGTTTTATGTTAACTAACTGTTGATATTCTGAAGCAGTGAATTCATTTCCTGATACAGAAGTTCTTTCGTATCAGCTCCCATTACAATTGAAACAAAAGTTTTTCCGTATGCATTCTGTGTAAGGATTGCGAGACAATTGCCGGCTACTTCTGTTGTTCCGGTTTTACCACCGAGAATTGTAACATCTTTGGGGCTGTTGCCTCTCCGGTAAGATAATGGTCTGTTGCGGTAAGCGTGGTGCTTTTTTCAGTTCCGTCTGAGCCTGTATAGGTTACTGTATAAGACGGCAACTCTGTAATTTCTGTAAATTCAGGGTAGGTGAATGCTTCATTCAGCATCAGATAAATATCATATGGTGTTGTATAGTGATTTTCATCCTGCAGTCCATGTGGATTGGAAAATGTGTTCCTGTACATCCAAGCTTTGCGGCATAATCATTCATCATCTGTACGAAGTTCTCTGTACTGCCTCCAACATATTCCGCAATGGCAGAAGCTGCATCATTGCCGGAATATACAAGCAGACAGTGGAGAAGCTGATCAAGGGTAACCTGATCGCCGGCCACAAATCCGCAGACCTGTGATCCATCCTCCAGTGTAACATTATCCTGAGTGATCGTGACAGTGTCATTCAGTTTTCCACTTTGTAATGCAAGCATTGCTGTCATGATCTTGGTAATACTTGCAGGATACACCTTATCATAAATG
>ENA-OQIM01000716-OQIM01000716.1-human-gut-metagenome-genome-assembly--contig:-NODE-716-length-12420-cov-1.413243_pt1 | contig 12420 bp, 22 predicted proteins | sample MGYA00242579_ERZ504744 | MGnify/ENA primary metagenome ERZ504744 (study PRJEB26092, sample SAMD00036441) | human gut metagenome | host: Homo sapiens | study: EMG produced TPA metagenomics assembly of...
CATTTTTGTAGAAGTAATCTAATCAAAATCTTTATAGGTGTTATTTAAAAGATTCATTAAATCTTTCAATTTAAGATATTCACATAAGAAATATTAGCTAGTGTACAACCAATTTATTTTATCAACATCTTTATATTTTATTCTAAAAGTGTAATATCACCAGATCGATATGAATGAGATTTAAAATGGCTTTAAAAAGTGTAGTTTTTCCTGAACCATTTTTTCCTATTATTCCAGTAATGGAATCGGGTTTTATTTCTAATGAACAATCTAAATGAAAATGTGAATAAGTTTTTTGAACATGATTAACTTTTAACATATTACTCCTCCATTAATAGTTCTAGCATTTCTTTAATTTCTTCATAACTCACACCAGCTTGTTTTCCTTTTTGAATGGCTTTTTCTAAATGAACTTCAATCTCTTTTCGTGCTTCTTCTAGAAGTGTTTCTTCATTAACAGCAAGAATAAAAGTTCCTTTACCATGAATTGTTTTAGTAAGACCTTCGTTTTCTAAAAAGTCATAGGCTTTTTTTACAGTAAGAGCACTGATTTGTAATTCTTTAGCAAGACTTCTTACAGAAGGTAAAGCATCATTTTCTTTTAAAGTGTGATTATTGATTTGTTTCTTTATCTGATCGACAATTTGTTCATAAATTGGAATCATAGATGAGTGATTAATAATTATGCGCATATAGTTCCTCCTTCATCTATAAACAGTATATAACAGCATAAAACAGTTTGTCAACACTTCCCTTTTTATCATTTGTTTTTATGTTAAGATGATAAAAACAAAGGTGAAGTGTATGGAAAGAAAAGGAACAGGAAAATTAAGAGTTATTAATGATCAAAAAGTATTTGATTATTTTATAAATGAAAAAAGGGGAACTAAAAAGGAAATAGCACAAAAAACAAAATGTTTCTATTATGACAATAGGAACTATCTTAAATGATTTTTATCAAGAGGGATTATTGTGGAAAATGAACTTATTTATGTTGAAAAAGGACGCCCTACACATCAATATAAATTAAATCCAGATTATTATCATAGGTGCATGATGTTTGTAAAAAAGGAATATGATTGTTGTTTTATTGTTTATTGTTTAAAAAATGCTTTGGGTGAATTAATTGAATCTAAAGAAATAAAGAAAAAGGAATTAGTAGGGGAAGATATTGTTGAATGTTTAAATCAAATTATTGAAGAAGACAAGTCTCTTCAATATATTTCTTTAGGATTACCAGCCATTATTTCAAATAATCAAGTTATTGAATCAGATATTGCTTCATTAAAAGGATTCCCTTTTGATAAGAAGATTCAAAAAGAAATTATTTTTGATGAATGATATTAAATGTATTGCTTATGGATATAATCAAATACATCATCAAAATGTTTGTTTTCTTACTTTCCCAAAGGATTCGGGTCCAGGTTGTGGCATGATTTAGATAATCAATTAATTGATGGAAATAATGGAATTGCTGGAGAAATTGCATATTTACCATTATTTGATTTTTTAAAGAAAAGAGAATTTGATAATTCGCTTGAAAAGATTATTCAAGTGGTTGCAACTACAATTGTGATGTATAATCCTCATTTACTTATTTTAACAGGAGAAAATATAAAAGAAGATGATTTAGATGCTATTCAAAAAGGATGTTTAAATTATGTTCCTAACCATTTTATGCCTTCTTTAAAATATCAAGAGAATTGTGAAGATTATTATTTTCAAGGATTAGAAGGTCAAATTATTAAAAGAATTCAATTCTAGAAGATGAAAATCTTCTTTTATATTGACCGTTTATTAAAAGACTTTTAATATATAAACAAAGGGGATGAAAAATATGAAAAGAAGAATACTCAATAAAGAACTTGCAGCACTTGTGGCACAAATAAGACATGGAGAAATGATTTTTATTGCAGATGCAGGAAGTGGTACAAGTCCCTAAAGCAATATATCCACTCGATCCAAGTGTGCAATATATTGATTTAGAAGCAGTAACAGGATCACCAAGTTTCATGATATTGTCACAGCAATTAAAGAATGTGGGGATTTTGAAGGCGCTATTGTGACAGAAGATATGTTAGAATTAAATCAAAAGGATTATCAAACAGTTGAAAAGTTATTTGGAAAAGAAAATATACATGTAATGCATTATATTCCAGAATATTATCAAATGAGAGATCGTTGTAAGGCGGTTGTACAAACAGGAGATTATGGTGTTCATGCTCAAGCAATTTTAATTGCTGGATATCCAAGTGCTGATATTCCTATGGAATGGTTAAAGGAAGGATTAAAACATGACTGAAAAAGAAAAGATGAAAGCAGGTTTATGGTATGATGCGAATAATGATCAAGAACTCATAGATCAAAGATTAGTTTGTCAGGATTTATGCTTTGAATTAAATCAATTAAAACCAAGTGATGAAAAAGAAATGAAATAATTGAAAAGATTTTAGGATATTTCCAGAGAATCTTGTTTTGTTAAGTCCTTTTACAGCAGATTATGGAAAAAATATAAAATTAGGAAAGAATGTTTTTGTGAACATTAATAACTATTTTATGGATGGGGCATCCATTGAAATAGGTGATCATGTTTTTATTGGTCCTTCTTGTGGCTTTTATACAGCGAATCATCCATTGAATTATACAAGAAGAAATCAAGGCTTAGAAAAAGCATTACCAATTAAAGTAGGGAATGAATTGTTGGTTTGGGGCCAATGTTTCTGTGATGCCAGGAGTTACCATTGGTGCGGGGTGTGTGATTGCAGCAGGAGCAGTGGTGACTAAAAATATGCCAGACAATAGTCTGATTGCCGGTGTTCCAGCAAAAGTCATCAAAACAATTGAACAATAAAAATGACCTCCAATGGAGGTCATTACCTTTTATTTTAATAAACCTAATTCAATCATTTTTAATCCGATGTCTACAGAGTTATAAGCAGCACCTTTCATTAATTGGTCACCTGTAATCCATAAACTTAAAGCATTATCTTTATATAAATCTTTTCTAACACGTCCAACATGAGTTAATTCATCACCGATAAAGCTTGTTGGCATTGGATAAACTTGATTAGCTAAATCATCACATAAATCAATACCAGTACTATTTCCTAATAATTCAAAGACTTTGTCCATATCAATTGGTTTTTTAGTTTCAATATAAATTGATTCACTATGTCCACGTAATACAGGAACACGTACACAAGTTGCATTGACTTTCAATATCTTTGTTGAAGATTTTTTAGTTTCATTCACCATTTTCATTTCTTCTTTACTATATCCATTAGATAAATCAAATTTATCTACTTGAGGAATACAGTTGAAAGCAATTGGAAAAATGTTTTTTATCTCCTGCACAAGGTAATGTTTTAGCAACAGGTTCTTTACCATCTAAAACTTCTTGGCTTTGACGATAAAGCTCTTCCATACCAGCAACACCAGCACCAGATACAGCTTGGTAAGTAGAAACAACGATTCTTTCAATATCAAATTCATCATTTAATCTTGTTAATGCACTACACATCATAATTGTTGTACAGTTTGGACAAGAAATAATTCCATGATGATCTTTTAATGCTTCACCATTTACTTCAGGTACAACTAAAGGAACATTAGGATCCATTCTAAAATGTGAAGTATTATCAATATTGACACATCCAGCTTCTACGGCATATTTCATATATTTTTCTGAAATGCTTCCACCAGCAGACCAAAAAGCAACTTCAACACCTTCAAAACTATTTTCAGTTAATTCTTCAACAACAAATTTATGTCCTTCAAATTCGATTTCTTTTCCAGCACTTCTTGCAGAAGCTAATAATTTAATACTTCAAAAGGAAAGTTAAATTGGAAAACACATCTTAACATTTCACGACCAACGGCACCAGTAGCACCTACAATAGCAATTTTAAATTTTTTCATTTTTATAATCTCCTTATCCTCTTACTTTGAAAATAACAGCATTTTCATCATTTAATTTATTTTTTAAATCAAGCTAATTCAATTTCTTCTGTTATATAAATATGATCATCTTTTTCACTATAGTATGTTTCATAAGGAATATCTACAGGTTTAGATGCTCTTACATAATAGCGTGAAGAAGAAATAGGGTAAACATGTTTACAATCTTCATAATCATGTGACCATCTTTCTACTTGGTGTGTTTTCATGATATCACTGACAACAGCTGAAGCAGTGACATAACGTCCAGCACCACGACCATAATAGATGATGTTATTAACATAATCGTTATCGATTTCAACAACGTTGTAAGAATCCATAACATTAGCAACAAGTTCATTTAAATTAACAAGTGTTGCGGAAACATCAATTCCTAAACCATCTTTAACAGGTTTTGCTTGGGCAATCATTTTAAAACGATATCCTAATTTTTTAGCATAGTCCATATCAAGCTTTGTCACATTACGGATACCGCTAGCTTGAATTTGATCAAAGTCAACAAATTTTTGATAACCATTTTGCGCTAAGATACAAATTTTATGAGCAGCATCAATTCCATCTAAGTCTAAAGCAGGATTAGCTTCAACATATCCTAAACCATCTGCAATTGATAAGGCTTCATCAAAATCAAGATTTTCATTTTCCATTAAAGTTAAAATAAAGTTTGTTGTTCCATTTAAAATACCAACAATTTCTTTAGTGTTATTTGCAATCAAACTTTCTTTTTGACTTGCTAGAACAGGAATACCTCCCCCTACAGAAGCTTCATAGAAAATATGTACATCATTTGCTTTAGCAGTTTGAAAAATTTCTTTTCCATAATGAGCTAATAAAGCTTTATTAGCTGTAACTACATGTTTTTTGTTATTTAATGCTTCTAAGATAATGTTTTTCGCAATTGTTGTTCCCCCAATAAGTTCAACCACGACATCAATTTCCTCATCATTAATAACATCATGATAATCTTTTGTATAGATAATTTCCTTAGGTAAGTCTACTTCTTCAAGACCACACCCGTATTTAACAACAATTTCTTGTTTCATTTCTTTTTCTAAACGTGTTTTTTCATTTGTAAGAATTTCAATGACCCCATATCCTACAGTACCAAGTCCAATAACACCTATTTTCATGATAGTCCCCCTTATAATAAAAATAGACCAAATGGTCTATTGAAAACTTAACATAAACAAACCATTATTCTTGAGCTTTATTTTTTAAATGCATCAATAATAGTTTTAATGGTTATCATAGTTAAGCCTCGCTTTCTTTACTTTTTTGATATAATAGCATGATTGTATACAGTAGTCAATTTTTTCTCATAGTTTCTTTCCTTATATTATATTAATAATAAAATCTTGGATTGTTGACTTTGTATACAATATTCAATATAATAAATTCAATTATTGGAGGATATAGCGATGAATAAGACATATGTAAGTACGCGTAATCATCAAGATCAAATCAATTTCTATCAAGCAATTGTACAAGGAATTGGTGATGATGGGGGATTGTTAGTGCCTAATTTTGATTTTCAAAAATTAGATTTAAATAAATTATGTTCAATTAAATTATGTAGATTTAGCAACAGAGGTGATTTCAACTTTTGTTCCTGAAGATGGTAAAGAACTTATCCATCAAGCATGTTTAAATGCATATGGAAAAGGTTTATTTCCAGAAATTGTTGTTCCTGTAAAAAAAGCAGGAGATGTTTATGTAGCTGAATTATTCCATGGACAAACAGCTGCTTTTAAAGATATGGCATTATCTTTATTACCACATTTAATGACTTTATCTTTAAAACAATTAAAAGAAGATCGTGAAGTCATGATTTTAGCAGCAACAAGTGGTGATACTGGTAAAGCTGCTTTAGAAGGATTTAAAGATGTTGAAGGAACATGTATTAAAGTATTTTATCCATTAGATGGAGTAAGTGCGATTCAACAACAACAAATGGTTTCTCAAGAAGGAAAAAAATGTTAAAGTTGTTGGAATTCATGGTAACTTTGATGATGCTCAAAGTGCTGTAAAAGTAGCGTTTGGAGATAAAATGTTAAAAGAAGTAAGTAATCAACATCATGTTTTCTTATCTTCAGCTAACTCAATTAATGTAGGACGTTTGATTCCACAAATCGTTTATTATTTCCATAGTTATTTTGAACTTGTAAGAAATAAAGAAATTGAAATGGGTGATCAAGTAAACTTCTGTGTGCCTAGTGGAAACTTTGGAAACTGTTTGGCAGGATGGTTTGCGAAAAATATGGGTCTTCCTGTTAATAAATTTATTACCGCATCTAATAAGAATAATATTTTAACTGATTTCTTTACAACAGGTAAATATGATGCTAATAGGGAATTCTTTAAAACAAATGCACCGGCAATGGATATTTTAGTATCAAGTAACTTAGAAAAGACTTGTATGGTATATGTCTGGAAAAGATGGTGATAAGGTTAAAGAATACATGGAAAAATTAAAAGCAGATGGTATTTATGAAGTTGATGATGAAACATTTGCACGTATTCAAGATCAATTTAAAGCAGGATATTTAAATGAAGAAGAAGTTTTAAAAACAATTAAAAGATTGTTATGAAGATAATGGTTATGTTTTAGATACACATACAGCATGTGGTTATGGTGTATTAAAACAATATCAAAAGGAAACTGGAGATCAAACTAAAACAATCTTACTTTCAACAGCTTCACCATATAAATTCCCTGAATCTGTTTATAAAGTCATTAATTCAATGAAGAATTAGATGTTTATGATGCAAATTGAAAAATTAAAATGGAAAAAACAGGTGTAAGCAGTACCTAAACCATTAGTTGGAATTAAGGATAGAGAAGTGCTACATAAACACATATTGATAAAACAGAAATTATTAATTTTATTAAATCAGAAATGGAAGGACTTTAAAGAATGAAAGTCAAAGTCAAAGTACCAGCAACAAGTGCCAATTTAGGACCAGGATTTGACGTTGCTGGATTAGCGTTAACTTTATATAATACCTTTACTTTTGAATTAAATGAAGGTGGATTAAATATTACAGGTTGTCCAACACAATTTTGTAATGAAGAAAACTTAACATACCAAGCTTTTAGCCAAGCAGCTCAAAGCTGCGGTTAGATTTTAAAGGTGTCAATATTCATTGTGAAAGTCAAGTTCCTTATACAAGAGGTCTTGGAAGTAGTTCAACATGTATTGTGGCAGGAATCGTTGGAGCATTTGCTTTTAAAGACAAAACAGATGATCGACAAGAAATTCTTGAACTTGCGACCAAGATTGAAGGACATCCAGACAACGTTGCACCAGCTATTTTTGGTGGTTTAACAGTTTCGGTCATGGAAGAAGAACAAGTACTTACATTAAATGTTCCTGTAAAACATGAATATCGTTTTGTAGCTTTAATTCCACCATTTACTTTATCTACTGAAGAATCACGTAAAGTGTTACCACAAACATTAGATCGTCAAGATGCAATCAAAAATGTTTCCCATTTAGCTCTTGTCGTTGCTTCTTTGATTAATGGTTATGATGATGGTTTAAAATTAGGATTTAAAGATCGTTTACATCAACCTTATCGTGGTAAGTTGATTCATAATTATGATGAAATTATGAATGTTTTAGAAAACGATGAAAATGTTTTAGGATGTTATTTATCAGGGGCAGGACCTACTTTAATGGCAGTTATTCGTGAAGAAGATAAAATGGGTGTTGTTCGCTTAAAAGAAGAACTTGGATCATTATTAAATGATTGGGAAGTTATTAAATTAGAATTAGATCATAAAGGTTATACTTGTGATTATGAATAAGGGATAAGGAGATTTTACTCCTTATCTTTCTTTTTTCTTCAATAATGCTTAGATAATCAATACTTTTTTCTAAAAGTTTAGAAAGTAATTTCCAAGTATCGAGGGACATTTCTCTTTCGTTATTCTCATAGTGAGAGTATGTACGCGGGGATACATGGATCAATTTAGCTATGTCTTTTTGTTTTAAATCTTTATCCTCCCTGGTATTTTTTAAATTAATATAAATATATTTCTTCTTTTTAGTCATTTTTTACCTTTCTTTATTTCTCTACTAACACGCTATAATCATAGTATCAACGGAGTATGGAGTGTTCTTATTTTTCATTATATGGAAAGATTAATTAGAATTGTTGTAATGGAACAATTTGGTCTTTTTTTTTTGATAAATTCATCATTTAGACATATTATTTGTTATAATGAAAAATACATGGAGGTATTAATATGGAAGGTATTACAGAAATTGATAAAACTGAATATATAGATGAATGTAAAGAAATTGTAAGAAATGAAATACCAGAGGAATTATCTGATGAAATGCTTACAATTGTAACAAATGAAATTATGGATACATGTTTATTTATTGGTGGAGATTTTAAAAAAGAAAATATCATCGATATTACAAAACAATATGTCACAATGGGTGGCATTCGAAGAATCAAGAAAGCACATGAGGGTATTTAAAATGCAACATTATTGTGAAATACCAACACCAAAAGGAACGCTTAGAGGTTTTTTTCATAAACCTAATCAAGATAAACATCCGGTTTGTTTGATTTTTCATGGCTTTACGGGACAAAAAACAGGAACAAAGTTTTCTTATGTTCAATTATCCCGTATGTTAGAATCAAAAGGAATAGCATCATTTCGTTTTGACTTTTTAGGAAGTGGAGAAAGTGATGGTAATTTTGTCGATATGACTTTTCAAGATGAACTTTCTTGTGCAAGAGTGATTTTAGAAGAATGTTTAAAAATGGAAAATTGTACTGAAATCTATGTTTTAGGTCATTCAATGGGTGGCGCTATTGCTAGTGAACTTGCTAAGCTTTATCCAGATGTGATTAAAAAGATGGTATTATGGGCACCTGCTTTCAATTTACCAGATGCGCTTCATTATTTAACAGGACAAGTTGAAAGAGCGAAAACTTATGATCATGGTGGGTATGAAATATCAGATGATTTTGTAGAAGATATTTTAAAAAGAGATTTTTATCAAGAATTAGATACTTATCAAAATGATTTACTTGTGATTCATGGAACAAAAGATACAACAGTTCCTTATGAAATCAGTAACAAATACATGAAACTATTTCATAAAGGAACAAAGTTTGTTTCGATAGAAGATGGCAATCATAATTTTGATAAACTATCTGATATTAAACAAGTTTTAAAATTAACTTTAGAATTTTTTGAATAATGTGTTTAGCACATTATTTTTTTATCAACAAATTTGTTGTTAATATAATACTATACGTTATATAATATTATTGTTAAAAGAAATAGAGGGCAAATATGATATTTAATACAGGGGCTGCTTTGTTAGACGCCATTGTTTTAAGTGTTGTCGCTAAAAAAGAAGAAGGAACCTATGGTTATAAAATTACACAAGATGTGAGAAAAGGAATCGATGTTTCAGAATCGACACTCTATCCTGTCCTTAGAAGATTACAAAAAGATGATTGTTTAGAGACATATGATAAACAAATTGATGGTAGAAATCGAAGATATTATAGAATTACAGATAATGGAAAGAATAAATTAGAGATGTATAGAAATGAATGGAGAAGTTATACAGAAAAAATTAATTCATTATTAAAAGGAGGGGATAATAATGAATAAGGAGCAATTTTTAGATGAATTGGAAAAATTATTACAAGATATAGATTCAATAGAAAGAGATGAAGCACTTAATTATTATCGTGATTACTTTGAAGATGCAGGAAGTGAACATGAACAAGAAGTTATAGATGAATTAGGAACACCTGAAAAAGTTGCACAAACAATTAAAGAGGGACTTGATATAAATGAGCAAGAAAATGAAGAAGTAATTCATCATTATAATGAAAGAAATACACGTATATTAAGAGGAATCATTGTTGTTTTATTAGTTTTACTTATTTTACCAACAATTGGTGGTGTTGGTGGTTTAGTAGTAGCGGCGTTTGGTTTATTTCTTTCAATTGTATGTATCGGTATATTTGGTACATTTGGATTGTTATGTGCTTTAGTTGCTTTAGTTGTTGTTGCTATTAAAATGTTTATGGATGGTTTAATTGCTGGTGGTCTTATTTGTTTAGGTGTTGGTTTATTATTATTTTCTTTGAGTTATTTAACTTCTTTAATGACAGTCAGTATTTTTAAATATTTACCACAAGCATTTAGAGCACTCATTGATTTAGGTAAAGATATTTATAATAAGGTGGTGGGTTAATATGAAAATTTATAAATGTATTGCACTTGTAACATTAATTCTTGGTCTTGCTTTATGCGTTGGTGGTGTTTTGATGAATGGCTTAGATCAATTACCTGATGAAGCACAAAAAGTAACGAATTATGTTAAATTTAAATCTTTTGGTAAAGCAAAAGATGTTAATTTGGAATTAGGTGTTGATGCTCATTGTAACCTTGATTTAGAATTATCAGCATTAAATGGTAAAATCGTTTATTATGATGGGAATACAATTAAAGTAGAAGGAAATCATGTTAATAAAGATTATGATTTTAAATACAATGGACAAGTTGCAGATATTTCTTTCACGGGTGTTACTCATAAAAAAGAAACAAGTAATCTTACTTTATATATTCCAAGAAATATTCAATTTAATCATATTGATTTAGATATTGATGCCTCAAAGATTACAATTGAAGATTTACAATGCAATCAATTAGAAATGGAAAGTGATACAAGTAAAGTAACAATCAAAAATTTACTTGTTAAAGGAAATACTGATATTTCTAATGATATGGGGGATCTTGAGATTTCAAATTTAGATACGTATAACTTAGATTTAGAAATGATATGGGAAATATGTCTTTAACAATGACAGATACAAGAGATCAATATAGAGTTACAAAAGATGGAAGTATGAGTTCTATTCATATAAGTGATGCAAGTCAAGTAATAGGAAATAAAAATATTGATATCGATACAGATATGGGAAATGTCACAATTCATTTTAAGGGGGAATAATAATGAATAAAAAATTATATCGTTCAACTAAAGATAAAGTACTTGCAGGTGTATGTGGAGGGCTTGGAGAATATTTTGATGTAGATCCAACGCTTGTAAGACTTGCTTGTGGTTTGCTTTGTTTATATGCAGGAACAGGACTTCTTGCCTATGTTGTTGCAGCATGTATTATACCTGTAGATCCAAGATAGTTTTAGAATAAAAAATATTCGATTTTGTCGCATTATTTTGTTGACATTGATATTGTGATTTCATATAATTAAAAAGGTTTCATAGGCAAAAACCTTTTAAAGTCCCCGGTAAGGATAAACAAAGGAGAAAAGAAAAAGATGAGACAAACAACAATGGCAAATGCTGCCACAATCGAAAGAAAATGGTATGTAGTTGACGCAGCTGGACAAACATTAGGTCGTTTAGCTTCAGAAGTTGCTACAGTGTTAAGAGGGAAAAATAAACCTACTTACACACCACATGTTGATACTGGTGATTATGTAATCATTATCAATGCTGACAAAGTAGTTATGACAGGTAAAAAATTAGAAAACACTAAATATTACCGTCATTCAGGATGGTTAGGTGGTCTTAAAGTTAAGACAGCTAAACAATTCTTAGAACAAAATCCAACAGGATTTGTTGAAGCAGCAGTTAAAGGTATGTTACCACATAACACTTTAGGTAGAAAACAAGGAATGAAATTATTTGTTTATGCTGGTGATAAACATCCTCATGCAGCACAAAATCCAGTAGAAATGAAAGTGAAAGGGTAAGGTGAAAGATAATGGCAAACGTACAATATAGAGGAACAGGTAGAAGAAAATCTTCTGTAGCACGTGTTATCTTAACACCAGGTACAGGAAACTTCGTTATTAATGGAAAAGAAGCTAGAGAATATTTAGCATCAGACGTATTAAACATGATCGTTAATCAACCATTAGAATTAACAAACACTAAAGACAAATTTGATGTAACTGTTAATGTTTATGGTGGAGGGTACTCAGGACAAGCTGGTGCAATCCGTCATGGTGTTGCTAGAGCTTTATTACAAGCTGGTGACGATTATAGACCAACATTAAAAGCTGCAGGATTCTTAACTCGTGATTCACGTGTTAAAGAACGTAAAAAATATGGTCTTAAAAAAGCACGTCGTGCTCCACAATTCTCAAAACGTTAATTTATACGTTTATTCAGAGAAATTCAAAGAAACTCAAATCGGCAAAACTCTTATATTTATGGGAAAAACTCGATTTGGGTTTTTTTCATTTTTTATAAAATAAAAACGGTATGCAACTTATATGCAATACGTATGCAACAAAGTTATCACCTCATATTCTCAAATATGCAACAAATAAAAATGGAATGACCTAATAAGTGTCATTCCATTCGTTTCATTTTTTTCTTCTAATTAAAATTAAAATTGCAAATTAAATGCAAATTTTAATTTAATGTTTTGTTTTCTTTTGATAATTGA
>ENA-OQIM01000717-OQIM01000717.1-human-gut-metagenome-genome-assembly--contig:-NODE-717-length-12408-cov-3.945607_pt1 | contig 12408 bp, 18 predicted proteins | sample MGYA00242579_ERZ504744 | MGnify/ENA primary metagenome ERZ504744 (study PRJEB26092, sample SAMD00036441) | human gut metagenome | host: Homo sapiens | study: EMG produced TPA metagenomics assembly of...
GTGTCTCCGGCGTGTCAGGCAGCTCAGCGCCACAAGGTCGGCCTGCGGCAGCTCTGCGTCCAGTTCGCTCTGCGCCACCACACGGGTGCAGGTAGGTCCGGGCAGGGGGTGTCTGGGTGCACGGTGCGGCGCACGCCCACCACCTCGGCTCCCAGCGCATGAGCCCGCCGGGCAAAGTTAGAGCCGATATCGCCCATGCCCACGCACAGCACCCGGCTGCCGCGATGCTGCCCACAGAGTGCCGGTGGGCGCCCAGCGGTGCTCCCGCTGGTTATCCCGGTAGGTGGGCAGCTCCTTGAGCAGGCTGAGCCACAGCGCCAGCATACACTCGCTGATGGCCAGCCCGTAAGCGCCGGTGGCGTTGGTCACGATGCAGCCTCCGGCAGCACCCCCGGCTCCAGATAGTTATTAGGGCCGGCTGCGTTGGACTGGAACCACTCCAGATGATCGTTTTGCCGGATCAGCGGCACCGGCAGGTTGCCCAGCACGGCATCGGCCCACAAAGCATCCTCTGCCGTGGCGGTGTCCGGGGTGGTAAAACGGTATTCAAAGCCCTGCACCGTCTCAATGCGGACTCTCTGCTCTGCACTGATGGCAGGCAGACAAGGATATGTTTAGACATAATAGGGTCTCCTTCCCTCTTTTTGTCTATCATACCGCAAACTGCGCGGCGGTACAAGGGGCGGTTCTGTACTTTCAGGCGCATCCCGTAAAAGAACAACGCCGGGCAACCCGAAAGCTGCCCGGCACCGCATTATCTTTCAGTCCAGTGCACGGATGGCGTCCATCGTGCATTGATACTGCTCTTCCACCTTTGCAAACTGCTCCTGTGTGCCCTCCAGCTGCCCGGCGCGCAGGTCTCGGTCAGGGTATAGGCGGGCGCATACAGGTTGGAAAAGCCAAGATTCTGGCAGACGCCCTTGAGGGTATGCGCCCCACGAAATGCCTCTTTTACGTCTCCCCTGCGCAGCGCTTCCTCCAGGATCTGAAAGCTGTCGTCCTGCAAGAACATCCGCACGAATTTGCCGATCATGGCTTCGTTGTGCAGCCGCCCCAGCACCTCCTGATAGTCTGCGCCCATCTTTTTATAGCATTCCTGTATCGTCATCGCTTACGCCGTGCCTTTCTTTTCAGCCTCTGTCTAATTTCCCACCGCCACACTTCCCGGCGATATAGTGCTATGATAGCACCTTTCCAGCCAGCTTGCAACTAGAGCGCAACAAATTTTGTGTTCTGTCCAGTTTTTGCATCCGCTTTTCGGCAGTTGCACCAAAACCTCACCTTTTTGCAAAAGATGCCCGTCATCGCCCGCTTCCTCACTGCTGCTTTTATTGGCTGAAAAAGTCGAAAAGCACCAATGCCCCTAACTGCGGATTCTGTATTGACGAACCGCGCAAAAAAAGATATACTATATTCTGGCGGTGCAGCGTGCCGCCAGATGCCGGGGTGTTGCGCAGTTGGTAGCGCGCCTGCTTTGGGAGCAGGAGGCCGCGAGTTCGAGTCTCGCCACTCCGACCAGACAAAAATAATCCGAACTTATTTCCAATAGGAGATGGGTTCGGATTATTTATTTTCTTCGGAAATCTCAATAGAGGTTCCCGGCAGAAGATGAAATCCGAAATCATAGATTGACCGATACAAACTAGACAATGATTTCAGGAGGACAGGATTATGAAGTACGATGCAAGAGCTTGCAAGTTTAACATGGACACCGGGTGCGTGGAGTTGCTACTCCGGGATGGGCGCAAAATTTCCATTGATTGCACCGGGGTCGAGGATGCGCTGGATGTCACTATGGCGCAGAGGGCAGAATTGGATTACCTCATCTACAACGACCCGCTGGCGTATGCTGAACTGATTCTGAACGGCGAACCGGAGGAATATTTGAAGAACGTGGCTGGGAGTCACGGACTAGAGGACTGAACGCAAAAACAGGGTGCGCCCTGCCGGACGCACCCTGAAAATCCACACACGATAAGTAAGGCAGGGAGTTCCCCATCGGGAACTTCCTGTTTTTCTTTGCCGGAGAGATGAGCCTGTTCTGCCTGCCACGCAGCAAACTCCCGCTGACCTTCCTCGCTGTTCCAGCAGGCAAGAATCGCCGTAGAATGCCCGTGCCAGACGTTCGATGGCTTCATCGGGGTAAGGGGAAAGATTTGTGGATTTTTTCTTCTTGTTCAAACGCACACTCCTCTGATCGTCCCACTGCAGCGAAGGCAGGCGGGAAAATCAGGATTCCATTTCACATCAGGCGCAAGGGCGCGGAAGTTTTCTGCCCTGCACTTGCTTTTGGTGGATTCATTGATGGCTTACAAGTGCCTGTCGTTATGCGGTCTTTTCAGCTTCTTCGATGCTTTCAGAAAGAATCTGCTCCATGCAGGCTTCCAACTCATTCAGGTAGTGGGCTGGCCGCTGCATGGCATAGCGGAGAACTTTCTGCTTTTCTGGGTCAGACAGGTAGCTCTGGTTATTTTTGAGCACTCGTTTCCATGTGTTTCGCATCATTTCTGTGGCCATGCTCAGGGTTTTGTAGACCTTCATGCACTCGTCCGGGACTTGGTAGCCTTTGAACTGTTCGGGGTTGGATATGGGCATCGGAACCGGCTCATCTGCTTTGGGGTCTGCGTTTGCAGTTTCCATCGCTTTCGTAATCTCCGGGTGCATGATCTCAGCAAAGACATCCTGCCGTTTGTCAGGACTGCTCAGCACGAGCTTGGACATTTCTTCGTTGGTGAACTTCACTTCGCCGGAAAAGACTTTCTGCTTGATGCCAGGAAAGAGGTTGTCCGCGATGTCGATGCCTCGTGTATAGTGGCTGGCACGGAGAACAGAGGCACGGCTGACACCGTTTTCTTCTGCGATTCGGTCGCAGGTTTTCTTCCCGGAGTGGTGGTTATCATCGTGAGCACCACCACTTTTCTTTGCTAAAGTGTACTGATTGCCCCGAAAGATTTTTGCAGCCTTCTTCTCGGCTTCGTACTGCTTCCCAAGCAGATAGCGTTTCTGTTCGGGACTCAGGTTTCGCCGTCCCAACTGATTCCGGCAAATCCACGCAATGGCTTCTTCGCGGTTCTCAAATCGGAGCGGCATGGTGGAAAAATAAATCTCAGGATGCTTCTGGAGAATGGCATAACGATTGTGGCCGTCAACAAGGGTGTTGTTCCAAACGATCAAAGGAGAGAGCAGCTTGCCTTCCTTGAGGATGTTCTCTTCCAGCTGCTTGTACTCATCGTCCGTCAGCGGCGGGATCTGATTCTGGAACTCCGGGTCAATTTTCAGATTGATCATACGCACAACTCCTTATCTCTCATGATGCTGCGTCCGTTCGTCCTCACGGAAAAACAGAGCAACATTCTGTTTCGCGTCTTTCAGTTTGAGCAGTTCGGTCTTGGCATCTTTGTACTGCTCATAGAACTGCGCCTTTTCAGAGGCAAGCGCGCAGTATTCCGCTTCCAGCTTATTCGGACTGGGCAGCTTGGTGATGTTGTTTGCCTTAAAATAGGCTACTGCTGTCCGGTACGCTGTCAGTTCTGCACGGTGCTGTTCTTCAAAGGCTGCGGGGTGTCTGGCAATTTGCAGTTTCTGCGCAAGCGGTAGGTACTGCTGGTAATCAGCAATATGGTTGCGCAGGTTCTTGTTTTCTGCCATACGGTTTTCGAGGTCTTTCACCACAGCCAGCGATTCGTGGAACTTGGTATCAAGCTCCGTAATTCTCTGGTCGAGTGCGTCCTCGTTGAGCAGACCTTTTTCCTGCAAAAGAATCAAGGTCTGCGACATGGCTTTGAGGTTGTGCTTTTTCGCCCAACGCTCGTAGCCGATGCCCTTGCCCTGCTTCAGCTTCGCCTGAATATCCACCAGCCTCCCGATGCGGTCAGGCTTAAACTGAATCGTGCGCTCAGCATTTTCTTTCAAGGCGGCAAGCACAAGTTCTTTCTCGAACTTGTCACCGATGCTGTGCGCCCGGATGAACTTTGTCCTTCCGGCAGGCAGATAGCTGAGCCGTCCACGACTTTCCTTGACGGCAATACCATACTGCTGCATGAGCCTGTCAGAAAATTCTTCAAAGCTCGTGGCACGGTACAATACAGACGAAATCTGTCTCCGTAAAGTTTCCTTCACAGTTTCAAATTTCTTCTGCCGGGGCGGTTGTCCGGCTGCGGTAAGAGCTGCGTTCTCACGGTCAAGTTTCAATTGGCCGCGTCTGCGCACCCAATACTCAGCTTCGCTCACGCGCTCTTTCGAGCCGTTGAGCAGGTCGATCTGGTATAGTCCGGCACCTTCGCACAGCTCCATGACCTCAACACGCAGGTGCCGCATGGTCTGGGCGGTGCTGGAGTGCTTCATGCCTTCGCGCCAGTCGCGGGGCTTCTGCATATAAGGCTTGTATTCCACTTCTCGTGTTCGGATACTGCCAATCACGATGTGGACGTGGATGTTTCCCGAATGGTTGTGCCCATCCGGGGTGAGTGCAGATGATGGCAGGATGACCGGGGAAGTTTTCTTCGCAGAATTTCAGGCCAAGTACCTGTGCCTTTTCCATAGTCAAACCATTGTCGGCTGCATCTCTAGGGTCAAAACTGATGATATATTGATGGCTCTTAATATCACCATGCTGGGTGTTCTTGCCGTACTTGCGGTTTGCCAGCAGACAGGCAGTTGCAAACGAATAATCGCCACACTCAAGAGTGTCCAGAATGTACGATTCCCGCAGCATAGGTCTGCCCTGTTCGTCCAGAAGCTGCTTTCCGGTGAACGCGTCATGCTGGTAGATCAGGTACGCTTCTATGGCAGTGTAGTCTGAATTCTTAGAGGCGATATGCTTGAGCGTTGCCATACAGTTCACCCAGAACTTTCTCGGCGTGGAGCCGGAATGCAGTCAGGTCTGCAAGTTCGTCAAGGAGTTTCGCCCGCAGTTGTTCGGTATCTGCGCCGCCGGAGTTGAAGTGTCGTGCAAGTTGGTTCAAATTTCCGCCCACCCTGCTGCACTGGGCGAGCAGAGTGGAAACGGCGTTCAGGGTTTCTTCTCCGCCGCCGGCAACGACAACAGTGCGCTCGATCTTCGCACTGTGCAGCGCACGGCGGATGAGAGTGGACAGGGAGAGATGAAGGAGTTTTGCGGTTTGTTCGAGTTCCGATTTTTCAGTTTCCGTCACTCGGAACTTGATGATGTGCGTTTTGTTGTTCGGCGTGTCGTGGCGGTGGGTCGTGCTGGGATTGGCTTTGACATTCGTTTTGTTCATTGAACCTCCTGTCGTTTCGGATAGCTCCTCGGTGAAGCTATGTAAGCACGACACGCCTTTCTTTCGCACCAACGGTGCGAAATAGGAGCAGGGTTTGGGGCAGGCACGCCCCAACAAGATCACTTCGGAAATGCAGACGCATTGTAGAAGTGAAGTCCCGATGGAACACAACATTTCAAGAATTGAAAATTTGTGGCCACGGGACGGTTCTTGCCCTCTACCGCTTCGCTCAAAACACGTTTCTGACAGTTATTTCCGAATTGTTAAGACGCAAAAATAAGTAGAGGACCGCTACTCGTATATAGAATCGCCGGCTGACCCGAACGAAGTTCCTGCCCCTGTTTTGCAGCGACGTGGGCTGAAAAGCCGGTATCACGTTCGGACGGCTCATGAAATTTTCAAGGTACGGTTTGCGTTTGCAAGCGCAACGCAGCAATGAAAGCCCCAGTGGGGCTTTTAAGCAACGGAACGGTCTTGCGCAGCAAGATGGAGGGCCTCGCCCCGAGAAGTTTCCAGAAAAGAAAAATACCGCCTACGCAGTACAGGCGAAGGATTTTTGTCGGGTGAAACAGCGGCAAAATGATCGGGTGTGTTGCGGGGCGGTACGTTCTTTCTGGGCAATCATCCGCTGAAAGTGGTGGTTATCACGGTGAGAACCACCACTTTTTCGGCAGGATTTGGAATAAAGGGTATCATGGAAGCGTGGGTACGTCAAGATGGTTTTGCAAAATTTATCACGATAAAGCGACAATAGTAAGACTTCTGTTAAAACAGTTATTCTTTGTCGATAGTTTCTTTCCTCATCATTCGTGCAAAGTCAGCCAAAAAGAAAACCGGGCTGCTCTATTCATAAATGAAAGAACAGCCCGGTTGAAAGGGAGAACGCTCCTATCAGCCCATCAGTGCGCTCCACGCCATACTGAAAGGCATCACTAGGATCAAGGCAGGCATCAAGTCAACGAGGGGAACTGACTTGATTTTAGAGACGCGGAAACCCGCAGCCATTGTTAAAATGCCGCCGCAAGCCGACAAATCCGCAAACATTGTGGGGGTCAAATAAGCGGATAAAGTGCGACCAACCATGTATACGACAAGAAGAATCGCACACTGCGGCAAAGGAATTGCGCATATGGATTTACCCAAGGAAGCCGCAAAGATCATTGCGTGAATCCATCAAGAACAGCCTTGGACATCAATAGCGGCGGTCACGGTCAGTGCGGCCCTTGATAAAGCCGCCGCCGTGGAAGTTCAACAGCAGGGCTGCTTTGGCAGGCAGATGCTCCGGGCGCTCCTCGAACACATGGACTTTGCGGCCATCGGCCACTTCGACCCACAGTTCTGTTTCGGTGCCGGGCAGTGCGGCCAACTCTTCCGGACTGACCGGGCCGAACCGGTCACGGCTACGCACTTGCTGAGCCGTTGCGATTTTTTCTTCCAGTGTCATTTTGTATGCTTCCTTTCCGGGATCAGAATGCTGGCAGCACTGTCATGGTGTAGAAGATATAAACGAAGGGTAGAATAAGCGTGATGAGCGCGCCGCTCTTGATAATTGCCTTCAGGTCGTAGCCACCGTCTGCCATGCACATGGCACTGCAGGGGTAGCCATCGGGGTCAGGAAGGCAGTCAGAGAACCGGCATTGACAAGAATAACAAGGCCGGTGGGATTTGCGCCAGAGCGGAGCAGGTCAGCAGGCAGATAGGAACGAAGACTGCGGAGACAGAACGGTTCAGCATGAACTGAGTGAGCAAGAAGGGGATGATAAAGAACAGGGCACCGAGGACATAGTTGTTGTGAGTACCACCAACGACTGTTGCCAACGTCTGACCGATCATGTCACCTGCACCGGTATTGGTCAGTGCAGTACCCAGAGCCAGTGCGCCGACAAAGAGCATCAGCATATCCCAAGGAATATCGCGGAGAGCGGACTTCTGATCGACTACGCCGAACAGAACCATCAGCAGACTGCCGGCCAGCGCAACGAACCAAGTGGTCAGATGCAGCTGAGGTGCAAAGATCAGGCAAATAATCGTTGCAAAGAACAGGAAGATACCAATCTTATCCACAACAGGCTGAGCTTCTGCTGAGCTTTGCCAGAATCCTTTTTCTCCAGTGCCTCAATGGGGACGACCGGCTGCTTCGGAGTGAACTTCGGGCCAAGTAAAATTGCCCAGAGAGGAACAACGATAAGGACAGGCCATGCGGCGATCGTAAAATCAATGGGACGGACACTCATTCCAGTAAAGCCATAGGTTTCCATGAAACCAGTGAACTGACCAGCCATCTGGATAGAGGTTGCCAGTGGAAGGATACCGCAGCAAGCCACACAGACGACCATAATGGGGAACATATACTGCGTACGGCTGTTTCCGGTCTTGTCGCACAGTGCTGCCAGCAGAGGGCTGATGATCGCATAAACGACCATGGGGCTGGAAATGAAGTTGGTGAGCAGAACTGCCAGAAGGATGTAACCAAAGTAAGCCATTTTGAAGCTGCCATGCGTCAGCTTCATGATGCTGTTACACATACCGTCCACCAGAGAGGTACGGCGGAAACCCGCTGCTACAATAAACATACATGCCATCAGCAGGGTGTTCACATTAGAAAAGCCGGACAATGCACCGGCATCATCAATACAGCCGGTGATGTACAGGGCGGCCATTGAGATCAATGCAGTAAGCCACATGGGGATCTTGTTCAGCATATAGCTGACCAGCGTTGCCGCAAAGATCACCATACAGATGATCATTTGAGTATTCATAGATTTGTTTTCCTTTCCTGATATGAAAACGGTTCGATTTCAATTCGCTTGCTGCCCGGGCAGGCTCATTGCGGACATTTTAACAAAGCAAATTTACTCTGTCGATGCAAAAATTTGTATCTTTTGGCACCCGTACAGAAATCAAATCTTGTCAGGAAAGCTATGACATCCTGAAATATCAGAATAAAATCCAAATATTTCCCCTGTGCGCTTTGCCAAATCGAGAGACTCTCCCTTAGTCAAAATGTCAAATTCTAAGTAAAAAATTTATTGATAGCCTCAAAAAATCAGTTGACAGGAGATATTTTATCGTTTATTCTGAAAAAGACGATTCACCAATGGAGCACACTCCAAAGATTTGACATAGGGAAAATATTTGGATTTTGGGAGAGAAAGAGATGGATTTAGCCAATTACAAAATGGAATGGCCGCGTGAGAGGCTTACTGTGCGATGCTTTGCACACGATATCATGAATTATCGTTACCACTGGCATCCAGACGAATATGAGCTTAACATTTTGCTGCATGGCAGTCAAGAGTACTGCCGTGGAACGCAGAATGTTGTACTGGAGGAGGATGACGTTCTGCTCACTCCGCCGGGAGTAGGACACGCCTCCTTTGGTCAACAGGCAAATACTACTGCCATCGTCCTGCATTTTTCAGCTACAGCGATTCGTCCATTGCTTAAAAAGGGTGGCGTCTACCACTTTCCTTCCTGTCTTTCAAACGCTGGAACACACACAGAAGAACGCTACCGTCATATTCGATTTTATGCCAGCCAGATTTTCATGCTGATGCAGCAGAACAGTCCATATGCAATCGAGCTAACGGGGACGGAGCGCGGGAAAATCAAGGGCAATCTGTACGAACTGGACTACGCTAAACATTATGAGCGCGTCAAGGAAAAGGAGCTGCCCGCCGATACGGTGAAGCTGATTTATGAGCATGGGGAACGGGAGATACCCGCCGGACAGTTTTTCAACGGCAATCCCGATTATGAGCTTGGAAAGTTTGAACGCTTTGAAGCCGTACCCAACGACCCGGACGCGCTGCAATCGCTCTTACAGGAAGAACGGCGCAGCGGGAGCAGCTTCCGCCGGGGGATTTCAAGGCGCATATCGCCGCATTGCGGGACGGCTGATTGAAACGGAAGCGCGGCGCATTGTACGGGAAATGAAGCGGCACGACACGCCGAACAGCCCCAACAAGACCCATTTCATGGTAGAGCTTTCCCCGGCGTTCATGCAGCTTGCAGCCACAAAGGACACTGACCGCCTTTTCTCCATGCTGCCCTACAAGACCCTTGCCTTTTCCAAAATCGAGGGCAGACATGGGACGTATGCGCTGATTGACAAGGGGGAGAACCGGGACAGGAAGATAAGGAAGCCCCGCCCCTCTATCCGGGCGCAGCTTAAAGCAGACAAGGCAAAGACCGCCCCGAAAAAGGCGGCGGCAAAAACAAAAAATCACGATATGGAGGTATGAGCATGATTAGACTGACTGTTGAAGAAACAAACCTTTTGAGCATTTACAACGAGGGCGGCAAGCGGGCTTTGATTGAGAATGTCAACGCCGCGCTGCCCTACATGGACGCGGATATGCGGGAGCTTGCAAAGCGCACCCTTTCCAAAGTGGACGCTTTGACCGAAGCGGAATTTGCAGAGCTTCCCATTTACGCCGCTGATGAAGTATGAACGGGGTTAAGCGGCTGACGCCGCCCCAGAGCCGGAAAGTCAACGCCCTTGTGCGCCGGACGTGCTGCAATTATGATAACGGGAACTGTATCTTACTGGACGACGGGGACGAGTGCGTTTGTCCGCAGCTCATTTCCTATTCGCTTCTCTGCAAGTGGTTCCGGCTGCGGTGCTTCCCGCCGACAGGCTACTCTATGCGGAGCTTTACCAGACAGGGGACAAGAAGAAGTGTACCGAGTGCGGCGCGTTCTTTGCGTCAACCTCTAACAGTGTCAAATACTGCCCCGTCTGCCGGAAGCGTATCACCCGCAGACAAGCTGCCGAGCGCATGAGGAAAAGACGCACCCCTGTTACGCAGTAGGTGCGGAAAATCCCTTGATTTACAGGGCTTTCCGGGCGTGAAAATCGGATAGGCGATACTTTATACCTTTACCCCCGAAAATGGCGTTCTACTGCGTAACATTCACGAAAACAGCACCCATAAAAAGACAGGGCGCGGAAGTCATATACTGGCTTCCGCGCCCTGTTCTTTTTTGCCTATCTGACATTTCCCTTTTCCATTTCTTCAAGCGGGAACTGCGGGAGGGCTTCTATCAGCTTCTTTGTGATAGACTGGCGCATATCTTCGTTGATTTCCTGTTTCGTGCTTCCGTCTGGCTGTCTGACCGCTACCGTCGATAGCCTGTCGATTTCGTCCTTGTAGCAATCCACGACTTTCTCCACCGCCCATTTCTCCCCGGCAACGGCGGCGCGTATGGTTTCATATTCCGGCATTTTCTGGTTTTCCATGCTCAACGCTCCTCTGCTTTTTGATAGCCCTATCATAGCACAGCGGCGGGGATTTTGCTATCCTTATCCGCGTTCTGTTTCCTTTTCCCGTTCCGGCTGTCTGTCTGCCTGTAAAATGCTGTCAATGTTCTGCTTGATAATATCATATTCCCGGACTTTCTTTTTCAATTTTCCATAGTCGGCGTAAAGGGCTTCTTTCTGCGCTTGGAGGGCTTCATACTCCGATTGCAGCGCGGCGAGGTTCGGGAGCTTCGCAATGCCCGCCGCTTTCAGTGACCTTACGGCGGCTTCATGGAGGATAATTGCCTGTTCCTGTCCGGCGCGGTACTTCTCCCTGTTCCTTGCCTTGCGGTATGCGTCATAGACAGGCTTTGTCTTTTGATAGGTGGAAACATTCTTGATAAGCACCGCCATTTCCGCAAGCCGCTTTTCGGCGTTCTTCAATGCGTCTGCCGCCTGTCCGCTTTCCGCTGCCATTTCCTCAATCCGGCTGACTAAATCCGCGTACTGCTCAATCTTATGTTCCGTCAAGAAATTCATTGTTTTAGCTGCCTGTTTCAGATTGTGGATTTTCGCCCACTGTTCATAGCCCTTACTCTGCGCTGCCTTGATACTGTTCTCAATGTCGATAAGCAGCGACACGCCGCGCTGCTCTCTGGGAGCTTTCGCCACCTTTGTCCGTCTGCCCGCTATCCGTTCCCTTACGGCTTCCTCTGTATAGTCTGCGCCGAGGGTTTTAAGGCGGGTGAAGCGTTCCTGTCCGGGGGCGCGGCATGATACATATTTCCCCGGCTTTATCTCATAGCCCGCCGCCTGTAACCGCGTTAGCAATTCCTCAAAACTGGAAACTTGGGGGATAAGCGCGTCAACAGTGGTTTTCAGCTTGCCTTTCCAACTTGTACCCGTCTTTTCTGCCTGGTACTCCGCATAGCTCTTTCCCTTGCTGCCCTTGCCGGGGACGACAACGGACAAGCCATTTTCCCGGCACAGCTTGTCGCTCATGTTCCGTATGCCGTAATAGCTCCTTTTGTTGGAATTGTATTTATGGTGGTCTACAAAGTTCACCGCGCAAAAAATGATATGGTTATGGACGTGTCCTTTGTCAATGTGCGTCGTGAGTACATACTCATGCTGCCCCTTTGTTACCGCGTCGGCAAGCTGCTTTCCGATTTCATGGGCTTTCTGATAATCGACTTCCCCCGGCTCAAAGGACTGTATCAGATGAAAGGCTAAATTGTTCCCCTTTTGGAGTGCTTGCGACAGGGTATATTCAAACTCAATATCTGCCGTTTCATAGGAGCAACCGAAAGAGGACACAAGCATTTTCCCGTCCGTCTTGTCCGGGTTTTCGATATAGTCAAGGGCTTTGCTTAGAGTGCTTTTAATAGCTTAATCTTTGTAACCGCCATATCTCCGCAAGCACCCCCTTTATTTCCTCTATGTCCTCTTGGTATGCGTTCCCCGTCGCGTTTACGCGGCGTGCTATCTGGTTGACGTTGACACCGATTTTCTGTATCTCTGCGGTCATAGCCTTTATATCGGCGTGGTCTATCTGAATGATATACCCGTCAATGGCAATCTTCCGCAGATACGCCGCCATGTTCCGGGTGGGTACGAGCTTCATTTTTTCCAGTATTAAATCCCGTTCCGCTTCCGTCACTCTGAATTTGATTTGCACTGTCCTTTTGCGTCCGTCCATGTGTTCGCTCCTTTCCTTTCCGTTCCGAGGGTTTGGGACACTTCCCAACAAGCAATTTCAACCGACGCGCCGCAGCGCGGGAGGGCGAAAATACGGAAGTGGTACCCGCTTCCTATGCTTGCTACGAATGTTTTTATCCTTTAGGCTCTTATCACCTACTACGGAGAAAAAGCGATTTTGCCAAACTTACGCAAAAGAAAAACGCTGCAACCTCAAAAAAGATTACA
>ENA-OQIM01000720-OQIM01000720.1-human-gut-metagenome-genome-assembly--contig:-NODE-720-length-12376-cov-2.906360_pt1 | contig 12376 bp, 15 predicted proteins | sample MGYA00242579_ERZ504744 | MGnify/ENA primary metagenome ERZ504744 (study PRJEB26092, sample SAMD00036441) | human gut metagenome | host: Homo sapiens | study: EMG produced TPA metagenomics assembly of...
ATTCAAGATCCGTGTTGAAGATGTCTGCAGAAATGTAGCAGAACAGAACGGATTCTGTGGTGGAATGACATATTCCTTCGAAAGTCCAAAAAGTATTCGATAAATTATTATTAGCTGAAGATGCAAAAGAACGTCAGGCAATCGAGATTTCAAACCCATTAGGAGAAGACTTCAGTATCATGAGACAGTTTCCTTAAACGGAATGTTAACATCTCTGTCTACAAACTTAGCACACAGAAATAAAAATGTAAGATTATATGAATTTGGAAATATCTACATTCCAAAAGCATTACCATTAACAGAATTACCAGATGAAAGAATGCAGATGACACTTGGAATGTACGGAGAATGCGATTTCTTCACATTAAAGGGTGTTGTAGAAGATATGCTTGATTCCTTAGGATTAGGTGGAAGATCTGAATATGCACCAACAGGTGAACATCCATTCTTACACCCAGGAAGAGCTGCAGATGTGACGATCGATGGAGAAAAGATCGCCTATATCGGACAGATCCATCCAGAAGTTATGGATAACTATAACATGAAAGGTGAGGTCTATGTAGCAGTCATCGACATGCAACATTAGTACCAAAAGCAACCTTCGACCGTAAATACGAAGGAGTAGCCAAATTCCCTGCAATGAAACGTGACTTAAGTATGGTTATGAAGAAAGACATCTTCGTTGGACAGCTTGAGAAGATCTTCAAAGATAAAGGTGGAAAACTTCTCGAATCCTACGAATTATTCGATGTCTACGAAGGAGACCAGATTGAAAAAGGATATAAATCCGTAGCATACTCCTTAACATTCAGAGCAAAAGACCGTACGTTAGAAGACGCAGAAGTATCTAAGATCGTTGAGAAGATTCTTGATGAATTGAAGAAATTAGGCGTTGAATTACGTGCTTAATTGTGATTGAAAATAAAATAAAGTGAGAATTAAAATCCTCTGGCAGATAATAGTGTCAGGGGATTTTTGTTTATCAGAAAGAAGCAATATGTAAAGGTGTTGAAAAATTATTGTTTTTCAATAATTTTTATGCTACAATAATCTTGAAATTATCGAAAAACAATAATTGGAGGTAGATAGGATGAAATCAAACATAAATAAACTAATCCTGATCGAAGTCATCGCAGGAATCCTTTTTGCATTCATAGCAAGCAAAATCCTGCATATGACAGCAGCACTACAGATCATGTACTTACCATTTGAACTCATAGGAAAAGGGCTAAGATTTCTATCCCTAAGTTCAGCAATAGGAAATGTCATCGCGATCATCATATACGCAGCCATTTCAATGATACCAGCAATCTATATCATCTATCAGAGAAAAAGAGGAAGAACACAGAAAGAAGACATATTACTTGTTGCATTCACAGGGCTATTATTTTATTCCCTGTATATGTTCATCAATCCAGGACTCATGTATCAGAAAATGCCAGACATTTTTTCAATGGACCAAAGCAGTTTGATTGTAATGAAAATTATTTACGCATTCATCATTTACAGCGTCCTGATCATGTGGTTGATCATGAAAGCGATCCGTTTTCTTGGAGATGACAGCCAGAAGAATTGGAAAAGCCGTTTGTATTTTGGGATGAAAGGACTGATTGCTGCACTAGTCAGTTATTACACGCTTTTGATCACATATGCAAAGACATTTGAACTGCTTCATAAGAGCGAAAATAAACTGCAAAATGTATCTTCGATAGTATGGTTTAAATCAGTATTACAGTTATTACCAATCATTATGACAATCCTGCTATTTATCAACATCATTCATGTAGTAAAAGCAATCGAAGATCATAAGGAAGAGCAGCAGATGATGACAGTGGCAAGACTCGCAAGTGTCGCAAAGGTTACCGCAGTGGTTACAGTCATATCAGATTTTATCCTGAATTTTTTATCAGTTTTTATTAGGAGCAACCTTACAGAATGTAAATGTTACGTTTGCACCAGATGTATCCATGGAACCATTGATCATAGCATTTGGAGCATTGATCTTCCATGAATACTTCAAGCGGACTAAACAGTTAAAAGAAGAAAATGACCAGTTTATATAGAAGGAATGATAGTTATGGCAATTAAAATACATTTGGATGACATCTTAAAAGAACGAAACATGACATCCAAAGAATTATGTAAAAAAGTCCATATTACAGAAGCAAACCTGTCAATCTTAAGAAGTGGCAAGGCAAAGGGAGTGCGTTTCTCAACGATCAATAAGATCTGTTATTATCTTGAGTGCGATGTCGGGGATATCTTGAAATTTGACGGGAGATTGGAGGAAGAAGATGAGTAGGGGAATCAGAAAAACAGGAGTATTGGCAATGGTTGTGATGCTGGCAGCAACTCTATCAGGATGCCGCCTTGCAAAAAAAAGACGAGGATGAAACAGTAAAGAAAACATTATATGGTGCTTATGCAGTTGTAGGAAAGAGTCTGGATGATCCAGACATTCCAGATCCAGAGATGGAAGGAACAACCGTTGGGCAGAAAGATAAAAAAGGATTTGTTCATTTAAAAAGATCAAGGGATATTCTTTTTTCATAAATACGATCAGAAAGAAAATACGATCAGCATGGATGGTGATCCACAGTTGACTCATTTTTCAGGCGGCTCTAATATGAAAGATGGCGAGATCCAAAAAGATAAATGGCAAAAGACAGGCCAGTCATGTAAGGCAACAATTTATGTTCAGGAAACAAAAGGAATCACAAAAGTGCAGATTGGAAGTGTATATAAAAGAGCAGATGGTACATTTTATCTGGAACCTTCAGGAAGGTCTTCTGTGCAGGATCTTTGTAAAACAGGAGGGTTTGGAATCAGCCAATCTTTTTCTGTGGATACAGAAGAAGGAAAGATGACATACCGTGTGGACTTTAAAGCAGACCGTGCAGTCAAAAAGATTCAGATCATCGAAATGAACAAAGATGATGTCAAGATCAAAAAAACAGCCTATATTTCACCTGAAATAAAACAATACCAGATGCAAAAAGATACAGCATATGTTATTATAAATGAACAGCTGATCGGTATGAAAGGTCAAACGATCAACAGACAGAAGATACATTCAGCAAAGAAGAATTTCACATATAAATGGAAGCAGCTTGGAGATGATGGAGTATTGACACCGACAGACTTGAAGTTTAAAAAGTAAAATCAGGAGGATAAAATTGAAAGATGAAAGATAAAAGAGAATCATTTAACAAGCAGGTGGGGATTTATCCTCGCCTGCATTGGTTCGGCAGTTGGCATGGGAAATATATGGATGTTTCCGACAAGGGTATCTTTGTATGGGGGAGGTTCTTTTTTGATCCCGTATTTTATCTTTGTCGTTGTGATCGCATCTACTGGTGTGATCGGAGAGATGAGTTTTGGACGTGCGGCAAGGTCTGGACCGATTGATGCATTTGGGATGGTCTGTGAGAAGAAAGGAAAGAGAAAAGTTGGGGAAGGGTTAGGAATGATCCCAGTTCTTGGTTCTCTTGCGATGGCGATCGGATATACAGTTGTGATGGGGTGGATCTTAAAATATGCTGTTGGAACTTTCACAGGGGCAACACTTGCACCAAAGACGATCGAAGAATTTGGCGGACGTTTTGGAACAATGGCATCTGCATTTGGAAATAACATCTGGCAGATTTTAGCTTTGATCTTATGCATGTGTATTTTAATCTTTGGTGTAGGAGCAGGGATCGAGAAAGCCAATAAGATTTTAATGCCAATTTTCTTTACACTGTTTGTGATCCTTGGAATCTACGTGGCATTCAACCAGGGGCAGCAGCGGGATATCAATTATATTTTCAGAGTCGATAAGGCGGCCATCTTAGATCCAAAGACATGGATCTTTGCACTAGGACAGGCCTTCTTTTCCTTATCCGTCGCAGGAAATGGAACATTGATCTATGGATCGTATTTATCCGATGAAGAAGACATCCCATCATCTGCGGCAAGAGTTGCATTTTTTGATACGGTTGCTGCGATGCTTGCAGCACTCGTGATCATCCCAGCTATGGCAACAACTGGAGCAACACTGGATCAAGGAGGACCGGGGCTGTTATTTATCTATCTTCCAAACCTGATCAGCTCCATGCCAGGAAGTACGATCATCGCGATCATCTTTTTCGTTGCAGTGCTTTTTGCGGGAATGACATCACTGATCAATCTCTACGAAGCACCGATCGCAACCGTACAGGAAAAGCTTCACGTAGGAAGAAAGACCGCCTGCGTGATTATCGCAGTGATTGGCGTGATCGTCTCCTTATTGATCCAGGGCATCGTATCTGACTGGATGGATATCCTATCTATTTACATCTGCCCACTAGGAGCAGGACTCGCAGGAATCATGTTCTTCTGGATCGCCGGAAAGAAATATGTAGAAACACAGGTAAACAAAGGAAGAGAAACAAAATTTACAAAGATGTATTGTCCAATCTGCAAATATATTTATGTACCGATCTGTATTTTGGTATTGGTGCTTGGGATTGCGTTAGGCGGAATTGGGTAATGAATGAAGGATCGTAGTTAAGGTATATCTTGGCTGCGATTTTTTCTTATATGAAAGCAAACAAATTAAGTTCCAAGAAATCATACGAAATTGCAAGGAAAGGATATTTACATTTAAGAAGATTTTTGTTATGATATAACTATCAAAGTAGAAGTATTATTGAATGCGATATGACTATAAATATAGAATAAATAACAAAGATAAAGGGGATTTAGCTATGGAATTAAAAGAATTAACAAGTGCAGAACAGGTTGTGATGAAATGTATCTGGGATTATGGAAAGGATATGCCATTACAGCAGTTGATTGAAAATCTAAAGCAAGATTACGGAAAAGATTATAAAAGAACAACGATCCGTACATTTGTCCTTCATTTAGAAGAGAAAGGATATGTGACAACATATCAGATTGGGAAATATTCTTATATTAATTATCTGATCGAAGAGCAGGATTATAAAGAACAGGAATTGGAAAAGACAAAGAATTTCTGGTACAAAGAATCTGGATTTGATCTGGTGAAGACATTATATAAAGGAAATTAAATGAGGGGAAACTAAAGAAACTCAAAAAGTTGTTAGAAGAAATCGATGATTGACAGGAGAAGATATGATAGACATAAGAGAGATATTGGTTAGGATATTTAGTGCGATATTTTTATCCATGTGCACTGGAAGCTGTATGTTTGTTTTCTGGATGGCACTAAGAAGTTTTTTGCAGATAAGATTCGTCCAAAAGTCTATGATTTGATATTAAAGATCATTCTAATTGCTTACTATGTTCCGGCAGGATATCTGTTGGTAAATATTTTTTTGATAATGGGTATGTATTTGATTTTACAGGTACTATCATCAAGGCTTTTTATGCTATATCGTTGTTCTGGCTGGCTGGAGCAATTGCAACAGTTCTGAAGTTTGGAGAACGAACTTTTCGAATTAGAAGAGAAAAAGAAAGATGCTTTCCATGCAAGATGTATGTGCAAAAGATCTTTGAAGATTGTAAAAGAGAGCTTGGAATTCGCAGATCAATAGAAGTATTACAAGGATATCGCATTCAGATTCCAATGACAGCAGGAATATTAAAACCATGTGTGTTTTTACCTGTGGAAGATATGGAAGAAGAACAATTAAAAACGTGTATTTACCATGAACTCACACATTATAAGAAGCACGATATATTTTGGAATTATATAGCATGTCTGATGGTATGTATTCACTGGTATTGCTCATGGATCAGAACTGTATTTCGTAAGAACGATGAATGGAGCGAGGTGATCTGTGATCTATCAGCGATTGGTTATGTAGGATCAGCGAAGCGTTATTTTACAACGATTTTTGAGATGAGTCAGAAAAGTCAGGGAATCAAAGCATATCGGGCAGCATGTCTGTTTGAAAGCCGAGATAGTTTAGAACAAAGAATCTACTATGCAATGATGTATCGAAAACAAAAGAAGATAAAATATGCTGCGGTGATTGCAATGACCGTGATATTTTGTGGAATGAGTGTAACCAGTATTTTGGCTGCAAGTAAGGGATATCAAAAGGCGTATACAAAATGGGTACAAGAAACGGAAGTAGAAATAGAAGAACCAGATGATGAGGAAGAGGAGAGAATATCGTATGAAGAAAAAACGGGAGTTTTGGGAAATGATAAGAGTGAAACGATAAAGAAGATAAATTTTAAAAAGATGGATGCGATGACATTGGAGACTTATGTAAAGGCAGGAAAAAGGCTTCGATATAAAGGATTAACTCCGAAACGAAATGAAAATATAGAAATTTTTATAACAAGTCAAAAAAATTTTAAGGGGATAAAAGTTGGGATTATTGATTCACAGAATAGGATTAGATACATACAGGACAGAGGGAGAGATTTAGTTGAACATAGATTTAAGATAGAAAAAGAGGGGAAATATGATGTGTTTATTGAAATGGAGGATAAGAAAGATGTAAAAATTGTTGGAATGATTAATATTGATGATGATTAAAGAGATGGAGGAATAGGAGGAGAAAACGATGATAAAATATATAAAAATAATGGTAACAGTATTTACACTTTTAATTAGTTGTTCAGTGACAAATATATTTGCAAGTGATACGAATGATGTTATAGAAGAAAAGATAGATATATCAGAAAATATTATTGATGAAGTTGGAGAGGAAGACTTTGAACTGTTGTCTAATTCGATAACAGTTAATTGGACAGTGAAAAATGGAGTTAGAAAGAAAACTAAAGAATTTTATAAAAAGAAAGGAAGTAGTATCAATATTAGGTTACAGATAGCTCCAAAAACAAAAAAGTGTCAAAGTAGGATATTTAGATGCAGATAAAGTAAAAACATTATAAAACTGTTAAAGCAGAAATCAATCACAATTTTTATAATACAAAAAACAGGATATATAGAGGTGTTTGTTGAAAATAGTAGTGGAAAAACTGTAACGGCAAGTGGAACTTATACTAAGTAATATTTTATTTATAAATGTATTTTATAAGAGGTGATGCAATATGAACAATTAAAAAATCCATGTAATACGAATGGCTGCCACCTACCTATCTGTAATATATACAGATAGCTGTATCACATGGATACAATAATGATAGCAGAAAATGAGGGAAAATAAAAGAATGAAAGGAAAAAGTTTATGAAATTAAAACAATTTGTATGTAAAGCAGCAAGTATTGCAATGTGTGCTATGATTATTGGAACAACTGTAGTTTCAGTGAATGTTAAGGCAGATACGAAAGCAACAGAAAGTACAGTAGCACTAGATACACATGATGACGATGGTGTTGCGGGTATTTTGGAACAAGATGATTTTGATACACTAGAAGAATATCAGAAATATTTAGAGACACACCCAAAAGTACAGACACGGCAAAGTCGTGTATCAGCGAATAAAAATGTAAAAGCAGCAGCTACTTTAAGATATAAAATTAAAGGATTAACAAATACAGCTGCAATTCAAAAAACATATATTGGATCTACATATATTTATGTGATTCAGAGAATTGGCTCAGACTCACGTTTATCAAGATGTTTGATTAATGGGTCAACAGCTACATATCAAGATCATATGACATTAAAAAACTTTGGTCATGGACAGACTTTGGAATGGTTTGAACATAATTCTAAAGCATATTTCTGGGTTACATGTAAAGCAAATGAAGCGTATAAATTTAAATGGGGAACTCAAATTGGAAGAATACAATATAAAGCTAAAGGAAGTGTAGATTATACAGAAATCCCAAGATTTTCTCATATGAGTTATGCAAATAAAAGTGGGACATCGATTGGAGAAGTGAAACGTGTAGATGCAGCATTGTCTAGTGATAGGAAAAAAGTATTTTTCTGGGTAATGGATAATACAGGAGAAATTCAATATAGTTTTTATAATGCGGAAAAATTAAATGCTGAATTGGATAAAAAAGAATCTGAAGAATCTAAATTTGTTCCATGTACATCAAGTGCAGTAAAATCAGCTTGTTATGGATCGTTTAGACAATCTGGAAGTAATCGTGTATTACCGAATGATTCATGTCAGGGATTAGAATTTTCTGATGGAGATTCTATTTATATTATTGGAGGTGCTGCCGGACAAAAACCGGGAATAGCAAAGTTAACAGGAAGTGGATCAAGTTATAAATATTCTTGCCTTGTTACAGCTACACATAATAATTTTGGAGGTAATGCGGAATCTGAAGGAATTCAATTAAAGGGAGATTACGTATATTTCGGGATTAGTGATAAACAAAGTAGCGATAAAGCCTGTATTTATTCTATTCCAAAAAGTGCGTTTTAATTTAAGTCTGGCTATGTTAAAATATATAATATAAACATTAATAAATTAAAATTATAAGGAGGTAGCAAGATGGTAAGAAAACGTATGGTATCAACAGTCATGAGCTTAATGATGGCAGCAGCAGTACTGACGACAGTTCCAGTGACTAACAATGTAAAGGCAGCAGATAAAGAGATAACAAGTGGGGATTATACTTATGTGAAAGAAAGCAATGGAAAGACTTCCTATGCAGTGCTTACAAGCTATAGAGGAAGTGAGACAAATCTTGTCATTCCAGAAGAACTGGATGGATTACAGGTAAAAGCAATTTCACAGGGATTTGAAAAAAATCTGAAAATAAAAAGTATTATATTATCAAAAAATATTGCACCAGCAAAAGAAACACACAGAGATTTGGAAGTGCTAAATGAAATTGAAACATTGGAAGAGATTCGTGTAGCAAAAGATAATCTGTCTTATCAGGCACAAGATGGAGTTTTATATAGCAAAGATAAGAAACAATTGTTTAGCTATCCAAAATCTAAAAAGTCCGAAACATATAACATGCCTGCTTCTGTAAAAAAAGTAGAAGAATTCAATGCCCTAATAAATCTTAAATATTTAAAGAATCTTACATTATCAAAGAATTTATCAGTAACACCAAGCTGTAATGACAGTAGTATTGAATCTGTAACAATTCCGGGCCAGATAGGCGGTATTGATGAAAGCAGTTTTGAAAATTGCAACAAATTAAATAAAGTTACAATTACAAAAAGGTCTGAGATTTATTAATGATTATGCATTTTTTGAATGTAAAGCATTAAAAGAAATCAAACTGCCAGAAGGACTTCAAAGTATTGGAGTAGGAGTATTTTATAGAACAGGAATTAAACAGCTGACAATCCCTGGATCTGTTGTAAAAATTGATGTAATTGACAAGAGTATAAAATTAAGTAAACCATCTTATTTGAAGAAATTCAAAAGAGACTCAGGTGCTATTTATTACGAAGCAAGAGCCACAATCAAAGCATCTGGCAAAAAAGCTGTCACATACAAAGCATCCAGAATTACAAAGATTAAAGCAAAAACAAGCAAAGTAACGATCCAAAAAGGAAAGACAACAAAACTACAGACTAGAGTATACATTTCCAAGAAACTGAAAAAAGGATACTTAGATCCAGAGATCTTAAAATTCACAACATCCAATAAAAAAGTAGTGAAAGTATCCTCAAAAGGAACGATCAAAGGCTTGAAGAAAGGAAAAGCAACGGTCACAGTAAAACTTCGTACAACAGGAAAGACATATAAAGTGAACGTGAAAGTAAAATAGGAAACAATAAAGTAAAGATACATGGTAGAACAGGACATTCCAGCGAAAGCAGGGATGTCCTGTGTTTTCTTATGCAGCATTTCCTTGTTATTTGCAATATCAAATGGTAGAATTAGGAATATTCAAAGTGAATCAATCTGTAATATGGAATGGAAAACAAACCGATACAACAAAGGAGAAACGAAACAATCATGCCAGGATACATTTTACATTTAACTGCTGCCCAGATGTTTCTAAAGACACAAAAAGGACAGAAATTTTTAAAGACAAAACAAGATAAAAATAATTTTCTGATCGGAAATCTTCTGCCAGATACAACAAAGATCAAAGCAAGATCCCATTTCAGAGATCCAAAATATCACGATCGCATGATAGAATACCCGGAAACAAGCTGGTTTATCAAGAAATATAAGCATCTTCTATCAAACAGCAGTGTGGTCGGATATCTCTTTCATCTCTACATCGATCGAAGATTTTTCAAATACTATATGCCAAGGATCGTAGAGTTTCGAAATGCACAAGATGAGAGAGAAGAAAGAAGAGATATGGTAAAAGATGTCTTATTAAAACGGACAGGACAAAGATTATCAAAGCAGGATTTTTCTCAGAGAAATACTACTATGGGGACTACACAAAGATGAATATGTACCTTGTAAATCGTTATCAGATTCCGACAACACTTGATCCCAATATATCAAATCCTGGGATCAAAGAAGTTGATTATGAGGATGTAAAGCAGGTGTTAAAAGAATTAAAAACATATATGAAAGTACCAAAAGATGCAGTAAAGAACGTGAGAGTTTTTGACGTGGAAGATCTTCTTTTCTTTTTGGAAAACGCAGTAGGTGTATTTAAAATCTAAGTTTGGATAACATACAAATACAGGAAATTTTTTCATTATATAACAAAAAAGTTGCAAATATTACAAAAATATGACATAATACCATAGAAATAACTTTAAGGAGGACAACATGATGAAAACTGTAAAGGAAATTGTAAAGAGGGAACGTCAAAAGAGAAGAAGACGTGTGGGGATTATGATCGTATTGATCGCTTTATGTGCAACAGCAATTTTCTTTGGAACCAAAGCTTATCACAATTACAAGGAAGAGGAATTCTTCAAGAGTGTGAAAGAAAAAGAAATCAAAGTAACTCCAAAAAGCATAACGCACAAACAGACAGATATCTTTACACAAAGTTATCAAAAAGAAACGGATGATCAGTTGAAAGCATTAAAGAAAGGCAAAAATTATACTTTCAATAAGCCCTTAATCGTCTGGAATGCATATGGAACATACACAACATCTTTGTACTATTATGCAAAAAATGATCGTGCATCTTATGCAGTATGTACTGTAGAAGCCAGCGAAGCAGGTGCGAGTCCATACAAACGTACATTGAAATCTGTATCTGGAAAGAAATATGTGACAACACATGAATATCAGATCAAAGGACTTGTTCCAGGAGCGAAGAATAAGATCACAATGCAATTCTTTAATGAAAATGGAAGAGCTGTCGGGAAAACACATTTCTACGTGACAGCACTGAAAGATGATGTCATTCCTGCAATTCTTAAGAAGAATACAGGGACAAGCAAAGCAAAGATGAGCGATGGCCTGTTTTGCCTGTTTGGACATGATAAAGCGGATGTGTCAAACATCTATCTGTATGATAATAATGGAGTGAGCAGGGGAAGAATGCCTTTGAACAAATATCGCACAGACCGCTTTTTATTTATCAAAGGACAGCTGGTATATTCTTATGACTATAATAAAATTGCATTTACGAATTGTATAGGAAAAGTGACAAGGACCATTGATATTGGAAATTATCAATTTCATCACGATTTCCGTTATGACAAGAAACACGATAAGATCATTTGTCTGGTAAATAATCTGGACAAAGATACGATTGAAGATACGATCGTACAGGTGGATGTAAAGACAGGAAAGACAAGTATGCTCTTTGACTGTGAAAAAATTCTGCCGTTAATGAGAAAACTGGCGATCCAGAGAAAAGGTGGTAGAAATACCTATGGAGGAACTGAACTAGACTGGATACACATTAATTCTTTTGATTTTCTTGATGATGGGAATAGTTTGGTCTTAAGCAGCAGAGAACAAAGTTCAATCCTTAAGATTAAAAATATTTACACAAAACCAGAACTAGACTATGTGATCCATCGTGGAACAATCTATAATGGGACAGATATTGCCAAATATCAGTTAAAACGAGAAGGAGACTTCGTTGCAAATGCAGGACAGCATATGATCACTGTAGAATATGACGATTCCCTTCCAGAAGGACAATATTATTTATATATGTTTAATAATAACTATGGAAAGGCAACATCTATACCAACTTTCGACTGGAGTATGTATCCGAACGTAGGAAACTTTAAAAGTGGAACTTCCTATTACTCAAAATTTCTTGTAGATGAGAAGACAAGGACTTATAAACTTGCACAGCAATTTAGTTTGCCTTATTCGGCAATCGTAAGCAGTGTGCAGCATTTAGGGGGGAATATTCCGTTTAGCAGTGGAATGAGTAAGATATTTGGAGAGTATGATAAAGATGGAAAACTGATCAAGTCCTTTGAATATGAAGCAGATAAATATTCATATCGCGTGATGAAGTATAAATTTAAGTTGTAAGTTGCCAACTATAGTCTTTCAGTATATAGTATAAAAATTAAATAAGCAACCGAAAACGCAAGCGGATGGAATTTTGCTCACATTTTGAACAAATCGCTTATCCGCCA
>ENA-OQIM01000721-OQIM01000721.1-human-gut-metagenome-genome-assembly--contig:-NODE-721-length-12333-cov-1.735540_pt1 | contig 12333 bp, 16 predicted proteins | sample MGYA00242579_ERZ504744 | MGnify/ENA primary metagenome ERZ504744 (study PRJEB26092, sample SAMD00036441) | human gut metagenome | host: Homo sapiens | study: EMG produced TPA metagenomics assembly of...
ATTATCCGGCGCTGCTGCGGCATTTTCCAAAAAAGTACAACTTTTCAAAAATATGCTTGACAACCCCGGGCTTTTCCCGTATAATAGCACACGTTGAGCGGCTCACCCCGCAAAACACAACAGAATATTGGGGATTTGCATAGTGGTAGTGCGGTAGACTCTGACTCTACTTGTGGGAGTTCGATTCTCTCATCCCCAACCAGAACAAAGCCATCTGAGGAAACTCAGGTGGCTTTTCTGTTTGTATGATTCGCGCGGAAAAACTATTATAGATAGAGCGAACCCGAAAGTCCACAGGACTTTCCGGGTTCGCCTTTTCACGGGAAATATAAATTTACAGAATGGTAATGCGGCCTGCGCCGTAGGGCTGCTCGTAGTTGAGCAGGTAGCCGGGGTATGCGGCCAGCGGGCTATTGGCGCTGGACAGGTGCGGCAGACCCGCAGCATCTGCGCCGTCAAAAATCATAGCGTAGGTAGACATCACCAGATAATCCTCGGACACATAGTCCTTGATCAGCTCTGCGCCGTCAAACATGGCAAAGCCATCGCCCAGATTGCGCAGGGTGTAGTTCATGCCGGCCAGTGCGTAAGTAGCACCCGGGTCCAGCGGCAGATAGCTGCCGGAGGCCTTATCGTAGATCTTCACGTTCTGCACACGCGGGGTGCCGGTGGCGCTGCCGATCCAGACGTTCTTCTCGTCGGTCTGCACAGTGTTGGGGATATCGGTGTGGATCTCGTAGGTAGCACCGGCCACCTGCAGGAAGCCGCCGTTCTCCTTGCCGTCCTCGCCTGCAAAGCGGGCTGCAAACTCCAATGCGTCCTGGATCTGCTTGCCGGTGACCGACATCAGGCAGGCCACGTTGCCAAAGGGGCTGACCTGCTTGCAGGTCTTGAAGGTCCAGTCGCCTGCGGGCACATCGGCGCGGATGCCGCCGCCGTTCATGATGGCCACATCACAGTGCAGCTTTTCCACCTCGTTGAAGTAGGTGTAGATGCCGTCAGCCACAAAGTCGCCGAGGTTGGTCTCGGCAGAGCGGATGCGGCGCTTGCCGGTGGCGGGGTCAGAGACGTAGAAATCACTGTCGCCCACAGCGATCTTCTCGCCCAGCATATCGTCCACGGTGTTCACCCAGCCAGTCTGCATGGCAGCGATGCTGCATCCATGCTTCGTGGGTGGGGATGAGTTTGGTGGTAATGGTGCCGTCCGCAGCGATGGTCATCTCGCCAACGTTGGCAAAGTAAGAACCGGTCTGGGTCAGGGTGACAGCCTTGCCGGAAGCATCCTGCACCTGCTTGTTCTCCATTACGGTATGGGAGTGGCCGTCGATAAAGGCGTCAAAGCCGCTGGTGTGGGCAATGACTTCCTCACTGGTCCACGGAGAGGAAGAGGGGTCTACGCCCAGATGACCCAGACCGATGACCACGTCTGCCAGAAGCTTTGCCTTATCAATGGCCTTCTGCACGGCATCGTAGAGCTTTTTGCCGTCCTCGCCGCCCTGAATATCGTAGATGTACTTGCGCTGTGCCTTATCCATAAAGTAGGCCGGGGGTGGACTTGGTAAAGGTCTCGGGGGTGGTCACACCCACAAAGGCGATGCGTCTGCCGCCGCGCACAAACACCTTGACGGAGGGCAGCACCCGCAGCGTAGTGCGCAGGTCTACCCAGTTGCAGGACAGGTACGGGAAGTCGGCTTCCTTCATGATGGCCTTGGCACGGTCCATGCCGTAGTCAAACTCGTGGTTGCCGGGGGTGGCGACATCGTAACCGGCAGCGTTCATCAGCTTGATGATGGAAGCACCCTCGTCCATGGAGCCGTAGGCAGTGCCCTGCACATGGTCGCCTGCATCCACCAGCAGCACATCCTTGCCGGCATTCTGATAGCTCTGCTTCAGGTCGGCAATAGCGGCGTAGGTCAACTTGGGCTCTGCTTGTCGATGTAGGTATGGACATCGTTGGTGTACAGGATGGTAACGTCAGACTTGTCACCATACCAGCAGGCCGATGCGGCAGGCGCACCGATGGCCATGGATGCAGCGGCAGCGGTCACACCAGCAGCCTTTAAAAAGCAGCGACGGGAAATAAGTTGTTTCACAGGAAAACGACCTCCTTTTATTTTTGGCGTATCGCATTTGAGGCAGGCTCTTCCCTCCTGCCCTTTCAATAGCTCTAGCATAGCACAGAACGCCGCCGCAAACAAGCCAAAATCATTCTTTTGGCACAAATTATTTTCACGTTCCGCTTTATTTTAACATATATTGTACCATTTTTACACAAATTCTATGCAAAAAAGACCTTCCCGTGCCCTGTCGCAGAGCAGCGGAGAGGTCTTTTTTAGGGGGGTGTTGACCCGTTGCCGGATCTATCGGAGGAGAGGGAAATATCAGATAGCGTTATACTCCTTGAGGAACTTCTCAAGGTCGGTGCCCTCGATCTTCTTCAAAGCTTCCTTCAGAGCCAGACGCGGGATCAGCGGCAGATCCATGTCGGTGATCTTCTTGCCGTCGCGCAGCTTCACGGTGGCATCGATCAGGCGCGCACATCATAGGTGCTGCCCCAGACCTCGGGCACGCCGCGGTCAATGTTCAGCAGGGTATACACAGCCTCCATACCGGTGCGCATGGAGTACTCGGTGGTGAAGATGGTATCGCGGGCGGTCTCGGCAAACTGACCAAGGAAGGCGAAGTTCACAGCACCCTCGCACAACATCGGGACGGTCGCCCATGGCACGGGGCATGAAGAAGGCGTCGATATAAGGCATCATCACAGGCACGGTGTTTGCGCTGTGCTCTGCCAGTTCCGCGATCTGATCCTCGGGCACACCGATGTGGTACAGCCACTCCATGCAGATCTCGCGGCCGGTGCAGTCGCGCATGGCTTCTTGACGTAATCGCCGGGCTTATCGCTGAACAGGCTGTACACCCAGACGCACAGCTGGTTCTTGGGCTGATCCTTGAACTGCTGCTGACGGTTCAGCGTCCAGCTGAGCAGCCAGCTGGAGTCCTTGACGGTGACGATGCCGCCGGTGACGGTATGGCCGCTGAAGGGGTCGCGCTTGCAGATCTTGCGGATATACTGAGGGGATCTTGTCGTCCAGCGTGGTGATGGTGGCACTCTCCCAGTTGCTCAGCTCCGGCTCGGAGCAGAACTTTTCCGGGTGACCGAAGGAGGGATCCTGTGCGGCGACCTTCTTCCACAGATCCCAGCCGTTGCCGGGCTGGATGGTGGGGTCAAAGCCGGTGGCCTTATCCTGTGCACCCACGGTGCAGCTTTCCACACAGCCGCCGTTGGTGATGAACAGCAGATCGTTCTCGGTCAGGTCGATGTTAGAAGTCTCGCCCGCGTGCTCCACGGTGACAGAGCTTGCCAGCTTGCGGCCCTTCTGGATGTCGAACTTCACATCCGTGACCTTGGTGTTGTAGTGGAACTGCACGCCAAAGCCTTCCAGATAGCGCACCATGGCAGATGATGGACTCGTACTGGTTATAGCGGGTAAAGCGCAGGGCGGTAAAGTCCGGCAGACCGCCGATGTGGTGGATATAGCGCTTGAGGTACAGCTTCATCTCCAGAGCGCTGTGCCAGTTCTCGAAGGCGAACATGGTGCGCCAGTACATCCAGAAGTTGGTGTTGAGCACCTCGTCATCGAAGAAATCGGTGATCTTTTTATCCTGCAGCTGCTCGTCCGGGGTAAAGAACAGCTTCATGATCTCCATGGCACCCTTATCGGACAGGCCGAATTTGCCATCGGTGTGAGCATCCTCGCCGCGGTTGACGGTGGCACGGCACAAGGAAAAGTTGGGATCCTCCTTGTTCAGCCAGTAGTACTCGTCCAGCACACTGGCACCCTCGGTCTCCAGAGACGGGATGGAGTGCAGCAGATCCCACATAACTTCGAAGTGGTTATCCATCTCGCGGCCGCCGCGCATCACATAGCCGATATCGTACTTGTAGCCATCGCAGGCGCCGCCGGCCAGTGCGTTCTTTTCAAACACATGGACGTGCTCGCCCTTCATCTGGCCGTCGCGCACCAGATAGCAGGCAGCGGTCAGGGCTGCCAGACCGGAGCCGATGATATAAGCGGATTTATGATCCACGCCCTCCGGCTTTTTTGGGGTGTGCAAAAGCTTCATAATTGCCACTGGAATAGTACATAAAAAAGCCTCCCTGCTTCAAAAATATCTTTTCACAGCCTTCATCGTGCTGTTCTCTATGGCAACAGTATACCCCGCAAAGTGAACCGGAACAACAAACAAACTTTGCCCGGTGTATAGATTTTTTACATCCGCCCTCATTTGCTGGAAATGCGTACAAATTGTGACATAAAGCGCAGCGCAAAATCATTTAAAACACTCCCTCAAAAGAGCAATGCCGGGGCAGCCCGCAGGCTGTCCGGCATTGCTCTAATTCAAAATAATTTTCCGCTATTCATGCCCAGAGCATAGCGGCGGGCATTCAAATCGTCCTGCGCAAAAGAGCCGCCACACAAGGTTCTGTGCAGCGGCTCTCCGGTGGATTTTAGTTCATCTGTTCCAGAGCCTTTTTCAGGTTCTTTGCGATCTGGTCCGGGCAGCTGGTGCTGCGGAAGCCGCACAGCGTGCCGTCCAGACGGGCAATGGCGTCCTCTGCCTTCATGCCGGTAAGCAGCTGGCAGATGCCTTCAGGTTGCCGTTGCAGCCGCCAATGACCTCCATGGACGCAATGGTGTGGTCATCGTTCAGCACAAAGTTGGTCTGCTTGGAACAGGTGCCGCTGTTCGGGAAGCTGAATTCCTTGCTCATAGTTCAAAATCCTCTCTTTTCGACAGATGCATAGATTCTTTGTTTCCAAGAGAGGTTTTTGTTCTTATTTCATAAATTTTTCATTCATTTTTTGTACATATTTCACATATTTTTTCACATTTTATGCAAAATAGACTTTTTGAGGATGCAGGGTTTTTATGGTATGCAGCATCTCATCCGTCAGATCAAGAAGAAGTTTTATTTTGTTTCCGTCCTCTTTTACGATCATTGTGTAGTATGGCACATCATCGTCGTAGGATGTGTAATCGTATTTTTTAAGCTTTTCTGTGCCGCCGTTTTTCTTGTATTTTGCAACGCTTTCGTGCCAGTGCGGCGCGGTCACTTCCATGTTTTTGAGTTCCAGGACATGAGCGGTCTTGCGGTATTTCTTGCCATAGATCACATCGATGGTAAGTGTATCGCTCTCAAGTGTGTACTCGTAATCTTTCTGGCTGAAGACATCATACACGAAATAAAGTGCCGCCAGCAAAAATCCTGCAAGCATGAAGGACTGAGAGATCGTGATTCCGAGTATTACAAAGAACACGGCAAAAATGATCATGACTTTTCGCAGGATACCGGACATGCTTTTTTTCTTCCGGGATACCTGCTCTACAATTTTGTAATCGTACATTAAAAAATTCCTTTCTGTTTTGGATTCTATTCTACCATCCCTCTTCTGAGTGGATGTCGAATTTCAGGATCTGCTGTTCGTAGCTTTCCGGGCGTTTTCGCCATTCGATCGGGGGTAACTCCCATAAGCTGCTTAAAGTTCCGGTTAAACGTTGAGTTTGTCGTAAATCCGCACTTGTGGGCAATATCCGCCACCGGCGCATCTGTTTTCTGCAGAAGATCACAGGCAGTCTGGATTCGCACGGTATTGATATATTCCAGCGGGCTTACTTTCATATAAGAGGTAAAAAGCCGTCGAAAATGTGTCTCACTGATGTGGCAGCTTTTTGCGAGATTTTCGATCTTGATATCTTCCATGTAGTGATCGGATATGTAATCGAGAGATCTGGAGATCATGTTCGTGATCTTTCCCTTTTCTTCCGGAACTCTCTCTTCTGCTTCATTTCGATTCATTCTGGCAATTTCCGCCAGAAGTGACGCAAGGATTCCTTTTGCTTCCTCAAGATAAAATTCCTCGCCATTTCGCATAATATCCATGATCTTGAGGATCTTGGATGCTACAGAAGTATTGTCTGCTTCTTTTAGAAACAGTGGTTTGGAATAAATACGCTGGAGCATTTTTTCTGCTTTTACAGGATTGTCCAGAAATTTCCGAAGAAATCCCTCTACATCGATAAACAGATACTCCCACTGGCTAAGATCTCCCGGATCACTGTTCGTAGTATGAGGATAATTCGGTGGAAGGACCGTAAACTCTCTTCCATGAAAACGCACCATATCCTCTCCCAGAATCAGATGCCCCTCTCCCTCATAGCAAAAGCCGATCTCAAGATAATTATGAAAATGAAGATAATCCACACCTTTGCCATAATTCTGCCGCCACTTCTGCCCCAGCAATGCCAGGATCGGGCTCCCCGCCGGCATCTGGTAGTAACGGAACTCCATCTTGGGTTTTTTTCTCTTTTTCGCCATTGTATCCCTCCGTTTCTCAGAGATATTGTATTATTGTACAACAAAAAAAGGGTAAAAAAAGACCTCTCTGCCATAACTGGCATTGAGATCTTTTTCTTTTCCAGTCTTCTGACCGGTTTATATCGCTCCCAGAATTTCTCTGGCATTGTCGATCCGTTCCTTCGAAGGTGGTCTGACACCTTCCAGCGGATAAGGAATTCCTAGCTGTTCCCACTTAAATACACCAAGTGTATGGTACGGAAGCACTTCGACTCTCTCCACTGTTTTTAAAGTATGGATAAAATCTGCAAGCCTGTGGAGATACTCATCTTTATCGCTGCCTCCCGGAACCAGTACGTGGCGGATCCACATCGGTTTTCCCATATCTGACAATTTCCGTGCCATTGCCAGAATATTTTTGTTGGACTGTCCTGTAAGCTTGATATGTTCTTCTTCGTCAATCTGCTTGATATCCAGAAGAACAAGATCAGTATACTTCATAAGCTCCAGCCATTTGGAATAAAAAGGTTCCTTTTCTGTGTAAGGATTGGCACTGGTATCAAGAGTCGTATGAACTCCTGCGGCCTTTGCCTGACGGAAAAATTCAATCAGGAAATCAATCTGAAGAAGAGGTTCTCCTCCACTCACAGTGATCCCGCCTTTGTTACCCCAGTAATTCTTATAGCGAAGAGCCTGTTTCAGAAGCTGAGACGGGGTGTACTGCTGCCCCTCTCCCATTTTCCAGGTGTCCGGATTATGGCAGAACTGGCAGCGCATTGCACATCCACTCAGGAATATCACATATCTGACGCCCGGTCCGTCTACTGATCCGAAGCTTTCCAGAGAATGGACATATCCTTTGATTTCTTCACTCATTATTACATTCTGTCGTGGCAGGTTCTGGCAATAACATCCAGCTGCTGCTCTCTTGTAAGGTCGATGAATTTAACGGCATATCCGGATACACGGATTGTGAAGTTGCATACTCTTCTTTTTCCGGATGTTCCATAGCATCAATCAGTTTTTCTTTACCGAATACGTTAACATTGAGGTGATGAGCACCCTGATCAAAGTATCCGTCAAGCACACGAACAAGGTTCTCTGTACGTTCTTCTTCTGTATGTCCCAGAGCATCCGGGTGATGTCTGAGTATTGGAGATACCATCAAGAGCATCTTCATAGTCCAGTTTTGCAACAGAGTTGAGGGATGCAAGAAGTCCGTTCTGCTCTGCTCCATAGGACGGGTTGGCACCAGGGGCCAGCGGTTCGCCTGCTTTTCTTCCATCCGGAAGAGATCCTGTAGCTTTACCATAAACAACGTTGGATGTAATGGTAAGAATGGAAGTAGTAGGTTTGGAATCACGATAGGTATGGATGTGTTTCAGTTTCTCAAGGAATGTAGAAAGCAGTGTTGTTGCGATCTCATCTGCTCTGTCATCATCGTTACCATAACGTGGGAAGTCACCTTCTACGATGAAGTCTGTTGTGATTCCGTCTTCATCACGAACAGCTTTAACTTTTGCATATTTGATAGCGGACAGGGAGTCTACTACGTGAGAGAATCCTGCGATACCAGTTGCGAAAGAACGGTCAACCTTTGTATCGATCAGAGCCATCTCTGCTGCTTCATAGTAGTATTTGTCATGCATGTAGTGGATCATGTTCAGTGTTCCAACATACAGATGAGCCAGCCAGTCCATCATCTTGTCATATTTAGCAACTACTTCGTCATAATCAAGATACTCAGAAGTAATCGGCTGATAGTTCGGTCCTACCTGCTGTTTTGTCTTCTCATCAACACCACCGTTGATAGCGTAAAGAAGGCATTTTGCAAGGTTTGCACGAGCTCCGAAGAACTGCATTTCCTTACCTGTCTCAGTAGCGGATACACAGCAGCAGATGCTGTAGTCATCACCCCATACCGGACGCATAACATCATCGTTCTCATACTGAACAGAACTTGTCAGTACAGAGATGTCAGCTGTATATTTTTTGAAGTTTTCAGGCAGTCTTGAAGAATACAGAACTGTAAGGTTCGGTTCCGGAGCCGGTCCCATGTTTTCCAGTGTATGCAGGAAACGGAAGTCGTTCTTTGTTACCATGGAACGTCCGTCCTGTCCCATACCTGCAACTTCCAGAGTTGCCCATACCGGGTCACCGGAGAACAGCTGGTTGTAAGAAGGAATACGGGCAAATTTAACCATACGGAATTTCATTACCATGTGGTCAACAAGCTCCTGAGCTTCTTTCTCTGTAAGAGTTCCGTTCTGAAGATCTCTTTCAATATAAATATCAAGGAATGTGGAAATACGTCCGACACTCATTGCAGCACCGTTCTGAGTTTTGATAGCTGCAAGATATCCGAAGTACAGCCACTGGAAAGCTTCTCTTGCATCTTTGGCCGGTTTGGAGATATCATATCCATAAGATTCAGCCATAACTTTCATGCCTTTCAGAGCACGGATCTGATCAGCGATCTCTTCACGAAGCTGGAAGTCATAACGTCTCATACCCTGACGGTCGCATGCTGCGAAGTCTTTCTGTTTTCCTTCGATCAGAGCGTCGATTCCGTACAGAGCCACACGTCTGTAGTCGCCAACGATACGTCCACGTCCGTAAGTATCCGGAAGACCTGTAAGGATCTTGTTGTGACGTGCTACTTTCATCTCAGGTGTGTAGATATCAAATACACCCTGGTTGTGAGTTTTAAATTCATAGTTGTGGAAAACATCTTTAATCTTGTCACTTACTTTATATCCGTAAGTTTCACAAGCCTGCTCTGCCATTTTGATACCGCCGTATGGCATGAAAGCACGTTTCAGAGGTTTATCTGTCTGAAGACCAACAACTTTTTCAAGGTCTTTTGTTTCTTCATCAATATATCCGGGACCATATGCTGTCAGAGATGTAACTACCTCTGTCTCCATATCAAGAACTCCGCCTTTGGCACGTTCTTCTTTCTGAAGTGCCTGGAGCTTGCCCCACAGTTTGTTTGTAGCTTCTGTAGGTCCTTCCAGGAAAGAAGCATCACCGTCATATGGTGTATAGTTCATTCCAATAAAGTTACGTACATCGATTTTTTCTTTCCAACGGTTGCCCTTAAAGCCATTCCACTGTTCGAAATTTTTCATTCTTTTACCTCTTTCTCTAAAATATTTCCGCGCATTTCTCACTGGCCTGGAGTGAGATAATAAAATGTAAATTGTACTTATTTAGGACACTTTTCTGCCCACGCTGTCAGTATACGTAAACATGAGTGTTATGTCAATTAATTTCCCTTATGATTTTAATTAAATTACAATTCTGATAGCTTTTCTCCGGAGTTTGCTTCTTTATTGTACTTTATCGCGTACATTAAGACTTTCTTGTATTTTTATAAATACAAAAAAATACCCGGTCAGGAATCCTCTGGACAATCTGACCGGTATCTGATTTTTGATATTTTATGTAAACTATATTATTCCCTGCCAAGCGGATATTAGTCTGACCTGCAGAAGTCAAAAAACAGCAGGAAAAAATCGGGCGTGTCGGAACAATCTAACGGTTATTGATCGCTGTTACAAGTGCATCAATAGATGCGCGAATGATATCCGCGTCTACGCCTGCACCCCAGGCAAGGGTTCCATCCGGCTTTTTGATACCGACATAAGCAATAGCTTTGGAACTTGAACTGCGCTCCAGCGCATGTTCCTGATATGTTTCCAGGGAATATTTCAGCTCATATGCCTTCTTCAGTGCATTGCTGACTGCATCAAGACGTCCGTTACCGGATGCCTCTGTAGTGATTGTCTTTCCGCGAAGTAGAGGTAACTTTTGTTACAATACCACCATCTTTCTGCTGGAAATGTACTTCATTGATGCTGTACGGTTCTGTGATATTCTCAAAGGTCTGTTTAAACAGATTGAAAATTTCGTCAGGATGAAGCTCTTTATGTTTGTGGTCTGAAACAGCTTTTGTGGCATATCCCATTGCCTCACGCATTTTCGGAGGAAGGTTAAGACCGAATTTGTCTCAAGGATATATCCCACGCCACCTTTACCGGACTGGCTGTTGATGCGGATAACATCTGCGTCATAATTTCTTCCCACATCTGTCGGATCGATCGGAAGATACGGAACATTCCAGTGATCCGGATCCTTGTCATCTCTCCAGTGCATACCCTTGGCAATTGCATCCTGATGAGAGCCGGAAAATGCGGCAAATACAAGTGCACCACTGTACGGACTTCTTTCGCCTACTTTCATTCCGGTACATTCTTCATATATTCACAGATATGCGGCATATCAGAGAAGTCAAGTTTTGGATCTACACCCTGAGAATACATATTCATACCAAGTGTAACAATATCTACATTTCCGGTACGCTCACCGTTTCCGAACAGAGTACCCTCGATTCTGTCTGCACCTGCAAGTAATCCCATTTCAGAATCTGCAACACCGCATCCTCTGTCATTGTGCGGATGGAGAGATACGATTACATTCTCGCGGTATTTCAGATTTTCACACATATATTCTACCTGGCTTTGCATATACATGCGGCATGGAATGCTGTACAGTTACAGGCAGATTGATGATGCATTTGTTATCTGCTGTAGGCTGCCATACATCAAGAACTGCATTGCATACTTCCAGAGCGTATTCCGGTTCTGTGCCTGTAAAGCTTTCAGGGCTGTACTCAAACTGGAAATTTCCTTCTGTTTCATCAGCCAGTTTCTTTAATAATGCGGCACCATCCACTGCAATCTTTAAGATTTCTTCTTTGGATTTCTTAAATACCTGTTCTCTCTGAGCTACAGAGGTGGAATTGTATACATGTACAATTGCCTTCGGTGCGCCTTTGACAGCTTCAAAAGTTTTGCGGATGATATGCTCTCTGGCCTGAGTCAGAACCTGAATAGTTACATCCTGTGGGATCAGATTCTGCTCGATCAGGGTACGCAGAAATTCATATTCTGTTTCAGAAGCAGCCGGGAAACCTACTTCAATTTCTTTGAAACCGATTTTTACAAGAAGTTTAAAGAATTCAATTTTCTGTTCCAGACTCATCGGAATCACCAGTGCCTGATTACCGTCACGAAGGTCTACAGAACACCAGACAGGTGCTTTGTCCACATATTCTTTTTCTGCCCATTTCATGCATTTAACAGGCGGCATAAAATACTGTCTCTGATATTTGCTTGGATTCATCATTTTTTCTTCCTCCGTTATGTAAATATTATGTTTGGACTGTGGGGATTGACTGTAAAAAGACATAAAAAAATCTTCCATCTCCACAGACTTATCTGCAAGAGACGAAAGATATTATCATCTTACGCGGTACCACTCTTATTTATGAACAATGTCATACACTCATGGGATACGGAATCTCCGGATATCCGGTATTCTTATATCCTCTCCATATAACGGTGGAAACCGTCTGCACCTACTCTTGTATAATTTCAGGCAGCTGCTCAAAGGCGAGTTCCACAATTTCCTTCCACTGCTTCTCAGCAACCAGCAGTTCTCTGTGCTCCGGTCCGGGTGTACTATTCCTTATCATTGCATTTTACTTATAACTTTATTTGGCTTTTTTGAAATGAAATGAACATACGTCTGAATCATTCATTGTAAATATACTACAAACGATTTAACCATATGTCAGTCGGGGCAACAGGATTTGAACCTGCGACCTCACGGCCCCTTAACGATTGAGCAAATGAACTTATTATTGCATTTATGAAACCTTAGAATAAAGTGTAACAAAAAATGTAACAAAATTTATAGAAAGGATTTTTGCACTTGCTTAAAACAGATATTAACACTAAAACTGATATTCTGTCAAGGTTTTTTTTCGTATTTTAAAAACTACACTTTAAATTACAATATTAATACATACGTATTTAAGAAAATATTTATGTATTAGCATTGAATAACTGTCAAGGACTGACAAAATTTTGCTTTCCTTCGCCAGATGAATTAACTGATCTCTTTCTG
>ENA-OQIM01000722-OQIM01000722.1-human-gut-metagenome-genome-assembly--contig:-NODE-722-length-12330-cov-1.478571_pt1 | contig 12330 bp, 15 predicted proteins | sample MGYA00242579_ERZ504744 | MGnify/ENA primary metagenome ERZ504744 (study PRJEB26092, sample SAMD00036441) | human gut metagenome | host: Homo sapiens | study: EMG produced TPA metagenomics assembly of...
CTAAAATTGTATAATAAACAAAAAAGAGAAACATATCTATTGCTTGTCAAAGATCGAAATCGGCAATGCGTCTTCCGAATTGTATTACAAAAATCCTTTTACAAAATAAGGAGTGAAAAAAGAGAAAATGTTTTGAACTTCAACAATAATTATCAGAAAATTCAAGAATTAATAAGAAATTATCGTGCAATAAAGAGAAATGCAACGGAATTGTTTGACGAAAGAGAAATCTATAACCATCAGAAAGCAGAACTTTTTGCACGTTTTGGAAACAGATATGGAAATGTCGGGGACAGTGAGGCCAGAGTTTATACAGAACAGGAACTGACACAGTTGAGGCTCGAACTGGCGAACAGTGCGGCTTATGGCCTCTTATTAAGAGTATGCTTGGATTTGGGAAAAGTCAGAGAGAGGTTTACCGGGAGTTAATGGGGAAACTGACGGGGCTTCTTAACTTTATGGAAGACCAGATTCGGGACTGTCGAAGTGAGGCTGATGCAATCTGGTATAAGCTTCAGCAGATATCCGAGGAATATACACAGGCATATAAAAGTGCCATGTGTTATGGAGGATGTACCAGTGATTCTGACTGGACCAGTTATGTTATACCAGAAACTCTCGAGAATCCAAGAATTTTTCTGGGAGATCTCCTGAAACCTTTTATGACAGAAGAAGAACAGCGGGAACTGTCTGGTGATGGAAAGATTTTATTTAATCTGTGCAGGGATGGTGAGAAATTGCTGTACCGTGGGGATTTTTATTGTCAGCACCGATACAGCTTCGCATTGACTATGGAACAAGGACCACAGACAGGGCAAGACAGATCCTTCAGTCAATCATTTATCAGACATTGCGCAGTATACCGCAGTACTATATGGAATTTCATTTTATGGATGCAGTTACATCCGGAAATGATTTCAGAGATTTTATCCGTTTACAGCAGGTAAAAAGAACGATATTGTTATGCTGAACAGAAAGGTAACAGGTGTTCCTATCATCTTGCACAGTCTTACCTTAAAAGTGAGGATATCAGCCGGGGACTGACAGCACTGGTGCAGAGGATGACAGCGGTTATTAATGAAAAGGCCGCCTATACAACTGTAACGGAATACAATGCGGAACAGGGAATGGACGCATGGATTCCATATCAGATGATAATCGTGCAGAATCTTCACGAAGGATATTCTGACAGTGATTTTAAGAATATCCAGTATCTGATCGAAAATGGAAGAAATCTGGGTGTCTTTGTAGTTATATTAAATAATGTAGACCGTTGGGAAAACGAATCCACACACAGCAGAAGACAAGATCTTGAGAGCTGTTTTTCAGCAGAGGCAATACAGAATCTTTTTCGGATTGATGTAGGGACAGATATTTCGTCAACATGTGTGAGGGGAGTCGAAAGTGATTTCCGACACTGGCAGACCGGTGGTTCTCATCTGGAATTTATCGAAAATATCGTAGAGCAGCTTGTGGCAGAAAAGAAGCTGGACAATGAATTTCAGCGTATTTTTGACATAAATGCTCCTTTCGGACAGATGGATTCCACAAATGGTCTTCATATTCCATTTGCAATCAACCAGAGAGGAGATATTATTTCATATTCACTTGGACAGGCATTGAATGCGCATGGTCTGATCTGCGGTGGTACCGGATCTGGTAAGAGTTCGCTTTTACATATGCTGATCAGTTCTATTGTGATGAATTATACTCCGGAAGACGTGGAAATCTGGCTGTCTGACTATAAGATTACAGAATTTTATTCTTACAAGACCAATACACCTCCACATATACGGTTTATTGGATTGTCAAAGACATCTGATTTTTCATACGCTTTTCTGGATAAGATCATAGACGAGATGAACCGCAGACAGACAATCATTGCACAGGCAGATTACGATTACAAAGCCGGAGGCGGTAAAAGCAATATTACTTCATTTGGTGATTACAGGAAAGTATATGGCAAGAACTCCATGACAAGACTGCTCATCATTGTAGATGAATTTCATGTGATGAGTCAGCATGCACAGCTGGAAACAGAATACAAGACAAAGCTGGAGAATATTCTGTCAGAGGCGAGAGCTCTTGGAATTATCCTGCTGCTTTCAGATCAGGCAATCGTAGATGGCCTGAGAGGACTTTCGGATAAGGGAAAGAAACAGATAAAAGCTAGAATCGCACTCTCTAATTACAAGGATGAACTAGAAGAAACTCTGAATGAAAAAGAAGCAGATAAAATTCGTTCTTTCATACATATGAAAGTCGGAGAGGTTGCGGTCCAGACGATTCAGGAAAATGAAGATCGTGAAGAGGTTCCGACAATCGAACGTGCCATGGCAATTTATATTAATGGAACGTGTCGTTATAATGTGAATGAGAAGGCAAGAACAATTTATCATGCAGAGGACTATGTGCCAGATGTTTTTGATGATCGTGTTGTGGATCCTATGAAAATCGAAGAGATCGATCAGTGGGAGAAGGAAAATGTGATTTCTCACAGAGATGGCAGCAAAGATATTCATATTTATCTGGGACGACCTGTGAATCTCGGATTTGCACTTCATTTTCCACTGCTTCAAGCGGAAGGGAAATAATATCATGTGTGCTTCTGGAACGGAAGAACAGCAGATGCGTATTCTGAGAGCAATTATTTCAAGCTTCGCACGACAGTCCGACTTTTCAGTTGATATTATGGCAGACAGTTATGCAAGTGTATATCGTGAATACAAACCGGAAATTCTGGAATTTGGAAAAAATTATCCGGAGATAAGGGTGCATGATGATCTGGAAGATATCTGTTACAAAATCGATTGAAACATTAGAAATCATAAAAGACAGGAGTAATACCAGAAAACAACTGATCGTATGGCTTGGGCTGGATTCTATGGCAGACATTCTGGCAGATGAAAGAAACAAAAGAACACCTGTACTAAAAAAAGCAGAAGAGAAAGCAACGCAGTCGGAAGTATCGGAGAGCGTTTCTGAGGAAGAATCAGAAAAAACAGATTTTAATGACCCGGCACTGGACGAATTCAGTGCTCTGTTTGGTGATATGGATCTGTTTGGAGAAGAAGATATTAATGAAGAAGAGCCGGAAACCGGGAAAGAAGCACAGACCTCTTATTTATATGATGCCAGAAATGATATAGCCAGAATTATACATCTGGGACCTACATGTAATGTATTTAATCTGGTGATCTACGATTCAGCTTCTGCACTGAGAGATTTCAGAGAAGTAAAGACACTGGATTTTAATCACAAAATTGCATTTCCGATGAGTGATTATGAAGCGGGAGAATTTCTTGATCAGCCAAGACTGATAAGAGAACTTTCCGGACAGCTTGCATACTATCATAATGGAAGATCCGGAAACCGATTCGTTCCATACAAATTATAAACAGAAGAGGAAGGGGAAACAAAATGGTAGATATTGATCTTGAGACCGTCATCAACTTTTGTGATAAATTCGAAAAAGAATATCTGGAAATTCTGCATCAAAACGCACAAAGATTAAAGGTTGCTGCATCAAGTGTAACAGAAACTCTTAAAGGAACGGAAATGGCAACCAAGTCTTCTGTGAAGCTTGAAATGATTGCAGATGCATTGTATAAAGCCACACAAACAGGTGAGGAACGGATTTTGGAACTGAAAAAGAGATCAAAGAGAACTTGATGAAAAAGAACGTATAGAAGGTCGAATCAGATAGGAGAGAATTGACATGGCTGGAAAGGTATTTGGAAATGCTTCAGAAGTAAGAAGCCTGGCGAAAATCACAAAGATGTGCATGGATGCAATTTCAGAAAACAATAACAGAGGAAGTACACTGTTGTCAACGATTGAAGGTGCTGAGTCTGATAAACTCTATGAGCAGGCAAAAGAGATTGTAGAGTATACAAAGAAGTAGTAGAACTGGGCAAAGAACCTCTGGAGGATGTGAGTGGGCTCTTGAGGAATATGCAGAATTTCTTGAGTCACATGGGAAACCCTGAAAATACATACAGATAGCAGGCTGATACAAAATGAGTGATGGAGTTTTAAAGTCAGATCCGGATGCAGTCTGGAATTATGTGGTTTCATTAAATGAGAATAAGGAATACGTTGATGAAGCTGTCAAAGGTGCAAAAGATGCACTGGAATCTCTGCTGCAGCGGCTGAACCAGAAACGGTCTTCTATTGCAGATAAGAGATCAGAGTGGGAAGATCAGATTCGTTTTTATGCAGATGAAAGCGAAATCTGAGCAGGAATCCGAAAAAACAGGAAGATTACAGGAAAAAAATAGAAGAAGCCAAAGCCAGGATAAGAAAGCTGGATATACAGGATGAAAGAAATCATATCCATCATAAAAAAATTCCTGACTATGTGGATCTGCTTACAAACGCACAAAGGAGAACTGGACGTTCGTTTACAAAATCCAAAAGAATTCTGAATGCCTATCTCAAGATGGTAGAAGAATATAATGTAATGACCAGAATGAGGGAATGTGGATATAGTGGAACACCGGGAAAATACGGAGTAATGCAGTTTCGAGGAACTACATTTTACTGCAGTGGAAGTGCTTATGCACCAACAGAAGATAATCTGAAGCGAATGGAAAAGGGAAGAGCCCCGATAGGATACGATGGTGATCCGATAGAACTGCACCATCTGATTCAGTCCGAGAGCGGCAGTGTCGTAGAAATTTCAGGGAGCATGCACAGAGAGAATCATAAAACATTACATATTAATACGTCAGATATACCATCTGGAATTAACCGTTCCAGCTTTCAGATGCTCCGAAGTGCATACTGGAAGCGGCGGGCACAGACACTGAGGAAAGAAATGAGAAAATAAGATATGGACACAACAGTTTCTTATTATGTGAGAAAAAAAGTAAAAGATGATTTTGACAAGTGCAATTGGACAGACGGTGTGGGTAAGAAGTTTGAGGATGTTGCACTGACAGAAATGCTGAAAGCACTGGATGAACTGGAAACAGCACTGGAAGAAACAGAGAAGTTTTTACAAACGCAGAAGTATTCTGGCAGACACAAGACCGGAATAAGTGGGGAAAGACGAATGAAGTAGTTCAGGGAAATTACCGACAATATCAGCTGGTAGATAAAACCAGAAAAAAGGATATAGATGGTATCAGATATCTTATTGCCGGTGAAAGAAACTTATGGGCAAAGCTGCTGAGAGATAAATCAGAGACCAAAAAAGCAGAAATTTATAACCTGATAACCAGAAATGGTTCTACAGGATTTGAGAGACCAATTGAATTACTGACAGATGAAAAAGGCAAATTTGTCGGATATACCTTTTATGGACCGGATATGGACATTGTCCCGGAAAAGAAACAGGATACGGGGATTCCGCCTGTTAATAATCCAGATATTCCGGACTTTTCGAAGCCGCCGGTTTCGACATCAGGATCAACGTCAGGAGTAACACAATTGATAATTCTTGTGGTTATAGGCGTTTTGATGCTTTTTATTATGAAAAATCTGCTGAACAGATATCTCCTGATTTTTATTTACGAGAATATTTCACAGGTGCAGGTGAAGGATGTGCGAGACTTTCCTTTGATGGAATACTTCCGGGGGCTGTTGGAATTGCGGCACTGGTGCTGTATCAGCGCAAAACCGGAGGAGATATGGATACCATTCAGAAATACTGTTTAATGGCAGTATTAAGTTTTGCAGCAGGGGTTCTGATTACCTATGTGGTTATTGGTATAATCTGTGTTCTGGTAATTGGGATTTTCGGAGTGGTAAAAACCTATCAGTCGGTAATTTTTACAGTAATCATAGCGGCTGTGCTTATCAAAATGTTTTTGCCGGGTCGGAGAAGATAAAATATAATAACGAAATTCCTCTGTACAGAGGTTTCAATATAAATTTCAAAAGGGAAAAGAGTATGAGACACATGAAAAAAATTCTGACTGTTTTACTGGCAGCAGTGATGCTTATCTGTATGTCAGTAAGTGCAGTTTGGGCAGAAGGTGAAGAAGTGGCGCAGCAGACGACTGCGGATAACATGAGTTTGATGTTATTTTTGCCATTGATGGAAGTGGCTCCATGAAAAAGTCAGATGCGTTGAAATTGAGGCTGACAGCAGGACGGCTGTTCACGGAAATGACATATTCTAACACATCAAGAGCTGGATTTGTGCAGTTCACTAATATTATTATGGATAGCCAGGGACTGACAGACCTGTCTACAGAAGACAGTAAAGCTTCATTCAGAGACCGCCTGTCAGGACTGCAGGATTCTGTAAAAGGAAGCTGGGATACAGATATTTCTCTGGGACTGACACAGGCTTTAAATCTGTTAAAAGAGGGTGATTCCTTCAATGGAGACAGAAATCCTATGATTATTCTTCTCAGTGATGGAAACACAGACCTTCCAAATGGACCGAGAACCGTAGAGGAATCCAATGCAGAATTGACAGGAACTCTTAGTGAGGCAGCTTCTCTTGGTGTTCCGATTTATTCTATTGGCCTTAACTATGATGGAAAACTGGATGTAGATTACATGCAGAATATTGCCAATCAGACAGGTGGAGCCTTTTATAATATCACTACCGCAACAGATTTCAACAAATATATGACAGATATTTTTGGAAATGTTGCAGATGGTGATCTGACAGGTCTGAATCCAGCGTATATAGATGGAAGATTTGTAACAGATTTTGTGATTGACAATGGCAGTGTACTGATGGCCAATATTGTTATTCTTACAGATAAAGGCGTAAGTGATCCGCAGCTATAGATCCAACCGGAGCGGTGGTTCCTCTGGATGCAGACCATGGAGTGATTGTTTCGACGGATACTTCGGATGAGAATAAAGTATCGACGTATACGATCCTCAAAATCATGTATCCTGTACAGGGAGCATGGAAAGTCAGTGTAAAGGGTGAAGCCGACGATGCAGTACAGGTAAACCTTCTGACTACATATGATATTTCTTTTAAACTTCTCAACAGCAGGGATCCGATTGCAGGAAATGATATCAATATTTACGGAAAGCTTGTACGTGGAGATGAAAATATCACAGATTCAAACCTGCTTTCGGGAGCTATGGCAATCTGTACTATTATGGATAACAAGGGAAATATTGTCGGAGAGAATCTTCCGATGACTTACAATGAAGAAAAACATGTCTTCATTTGTAAAACGAATCTTGAAAAATCAGGAAACTACTATGTGACAGCACATCTGGAAGGCAAAGATGGAAGCTTCTCGAAAGAAGCTGCACAGTATCAGTTATCCATAGGAAGAGCCAAACTGACCGTATCTGGAAGACCAGATGTCAGCATGTGGTGCAATCCAATCAAAACAAAGGCCTCGGTTGATATCAGCCAGCATGTAAAGAGCGAGTCTCTTGCAGAACTGAACTGCAGTATAGAGGATAATGGAAATAATATTGTAACAGCAGATTACAACAAAGACACAGGAATGCTTAATATCACGCCACTGAGAACCGGCACAGGATATCTGAAGTTGATTTTTTCTGATGCATATGGTCAGAGTGCAGAGCTTACGGTATTCGTCACTGTAAAATCGTCCTGGATATGGTTTATTGTCGCATTTGCTATTCTGGCAGTGATTGTGGCACTGATTGCGGGTATTATGAAAGCAACAAAACCGGTGCTTAAGGATTCGGTAACCGTAGAACTTCTTTACCGCCGATGCTTGCAAATCTTACACCGTCACCGGCAACACTGGCAATGCCAGCTAAGAAATCAGAGGTAATTCTCGGAAAACTGATTCAGGGTGATACATTTGCACAGAGCACCCTGGGAAATCCGATCATGCAGGCAGGACTGACAACACTTGTAAATAAGATCAAACTGGTTGCATGCAAAGGAGGCACAGTTACAGTAAAAATCTTACCGAAAACACCGGGAATGATCATGATCAACAACCAGAATGTGGATAATGCAAAAGGAATTTCTTACCCAATGAACAAGGGAGACAGAATTGCGATTCAATTCTCAACAGATGGAAATTCAATCAGTACAGTAACATTACAGCTTGGCGGAGAAGGTGGATGGGATGGCAATCCTGAACCATATCCTAATCCGTGGGATAATTCCCCAAGTGATAATCCATTTGGAAATGATAATTTTGGAAGCCCGTTTGGTGGCGGTGGTGTAGGCAATTTTGGTGATCCATTTGGTGGAAACACCGGAAATTCCGGAAATCCATTCGGCGGTGCCGGAGGATCTTATGGAAGTCAGCCAGGAGGCAGCAACATGGGTGGATTTGATGGAGGTCAGCCAGGAAACAACAGTGCAGATGATTTTGGCACAGGAAATATGGCGGGAAATCCGAATGATTTTGGAATCCATCACAGGATGACTTCGGCAGTGCAAACGATAATGCCGGAGAAAACAATAACTTCGATTTCGGTGGCAACAGTTCTGATAATGGTTTCGGGGGATTCATCTAAAATCCCCTCCCTAAAGGGAGACTCTAATCAGAATATGAAGCAAACATCGCCTGAAAAGGATACAGAAAATCTACTTCAAAGTTTATTGAAAGAAGCATCTTTGATATATAGTTCCAGGAACTATAGTTACGATAGGAAGGCTGTTATATTGTATGTTCCTGCATCTGTGGGGAAACTCTATGATGTCACAAAAATTTCTTGAAAAGAAGAATTGAAGAAATAAAAGCAACAGCTGTTTCAGTTGGAATTGATTTGCAGCCAGAGCGCAAAGATATCCTGTTCGATGATGATATCGGAACAGACAGATCTGGAAAATAAAAAAATAATTACAATTACGATAAAAAGACAAGAAAGGAAAGTAAGGACATGGCAGAAGAAGTAAAGGTAAGCTTATTAGAAAAGTCATTAAGTCTTTCAAAAAATGGTGGCATCTATTATGGAGGGGCACGAGTAGAGGCTGACGAACGGACAGCGGTTTTGTTTGTTGGTCTTGGAGGAAGTGGCGCGGATGCTCTGCTTCGTATTAAAGATCAGGTAAAACCAGAATGATCCTTCCGGCAGATAAGACAGGTGCTCCGGTTGCAGATCAGCCAAAAAATATTGGATATTTGGAAATCGATACAGACAACAGTGGTCAGGCAGCCACTTATGGAACTGCTCATTTTGATCAGTTTGGAAAAGAATTCTGTGATATTTCAGTAAAATCAACACCAGATGTAATCGCAGACATCAAAAAAGCAAAAGCCGCAGGTGAGGAATGCTGGCAGTGGTTTGATGATGATGTAAATCAGGTTGCAGGTTCCAAAGGAGCCGGTGGAATACGCCAGATTGGTAGAATGCTTCTGATGAACAATATTGCAAAGGTGATTAATTCTGTTTCAGGAAAGATTGATCTTCTGACTCAGAATAACCCGGATATTGAGAGATTGCTGGTTTATGTATTTTCAGGTATCTCAGGCGGAACTGGTGCAGGTACATTTGTGATATGCATATATTCTGAGAAAGATAGCCAAAGCCAAAAATCCAAATGTAAATATTATGGGATATCTGTTAATGACAGATGTGAATGAACTGAATGGCGGTAAAAAAGAGGCTTTGAGAACCAATGGATTTTCCTGTCTGAAAGAACTGGATTACTGGATGAATTCAGGAGAGCATGAAGACCGCTATTATCAGAAATTTCCAAATGGTTTTGAATTAAATGAGCACGATTGCCCATTTGATTTCTGTCATTTGCTGGATGCATCTGATGTTGGCGGACATAATTTCAACTATGACAAAATTTTAAGATCTGTAGCAGAAAATGTATTTGCCTATATTGCAGGCGAGGCAGGCGGCGATACTTCCACAAGCACGATGGCTTCTCTGTATGATAATATTCAGGGATATATTACAACACTTACTGCATCTGCAAAATATCCGGCAGGCTACAAGTTTCTTTCACTGGGAGCCTCCAAAATAGAAATTCCATATACTGAAATTTCAACATTGGTTGCTGCCAGAGTATTTCAGCGGCTTAATGAGGGAATGTTCAAAAACAGACCGACAGAAAATCAGTTTAATGTAAGTGTATTTAAGGATCTTGAGATGACGGAAGAGTGTATTCGAAGCACGCTTTATAAAAATGTGACTGCTCAGAGACCTCTTCTTGAAGTAAAAAATTATAAATATGCAGATATTTGGCCAAACAATGCCCCATATCAGGCAGTCCACAACTGGATTGCTATGTTCCAGAGATCTGTTGTGCCACAGGCAGCAAATCTTCCGGCGTACTTAGAGGGAAAATTAAAAGAATTTATAAAACGAAATCTCAAAGATAAGAAGACAGGACCAGTTTACCTCAGATATTACATGAAATCACAGCAAAATTATTGTTTGTATCATATGCTCGAGGGATTTCGTAAATATTGTTCCGAGCTGCAGACACAGTGTGCGTCAAAATCAAAAGAGCTGCGGGATAACATGAATCAGGCTTTTGCGGCAGGAAGCAATCTGGGAGCCTGGGATAGTAAAACTAAGGCTGTAGAGAGATATTTGAAGGCGTTAAATGCCTGGTACAGAAATGAGGAACATGGATTCCTGAATGAGAAGATTGTAGAAGTATTGGAGACTGTACAAAGCAGATTAGAACTGTACTATAACAATATCTTAAAACCGCTGACAGATATTTTGATGGAATTGCCGGATATTTTTGACAGAAATGTGGAATATATCAGAGTAAATTCCAGTAAAGTGGATGAAGGCACAGATATTCTGATCAATCCACTCGAGTTTGAACAGACCAGAAAGAATATGTTTGAAGCAGCAGTGGTACAGGCTGAGAATAATTTCCTGGAAAGTCTTTCTACAAATATTCGCAAATGGATAGGCAGAGATATTGATGGTGTTGATGCAAATATTGGGACGGGTATGGATATTTCCGGGTTTATTTCTAACTTTGTATCCGAAAACTTCCAGGCGTTGCTGACAATAAACATGCAATCTGTCATGAACAGCAAACTGAAAAATGGAGAAAGTCTGGAAAATTACATAAGGAACCGCGTAGAGGATCTTTTGAAATCCTCTTATCCAATGTATAAAGAATCCACCGGAATTTTAGGTGAAGTAGCAGAGTTTTCCATGATTTCCGTGCCGAGCAACTGTCCGATAATCTATAAAGTAGTAAAAGAGCATATTGAATCCAAAAACCTTGACAAGATAAAGGTAAAGAAGAGCAAGGAAGAAAGTCGTATGTATATCATCAAGATTACAAGCGGCTATCCATTATACTCTAATGATTACCTTCAGGAAATGGAAAAAGAATATGAAAAACAAATGGGAAATCAGAGTACTACCAGCGGAAAACATCTGAAACCGGAATGGAGAGATCAGCTGCCGTCTCCATGCATCCAGTTGGCCTGGAAATATCCGTATGAATGTCGAAGAACAAAAGAAAGAAATGAGAAATACAAAGCCCTGTTTGACAAATGTTACGCAAATAAGATCATTGACAGAAGAACAGACTGTTTCTTCCTGAGAAGATCAAATCCAGAAGTTGCAAAAAAAGTGAGCAGAGCAAATCTGACAGCTCCTACAATTCTTGAAAAGATGGAGCAGTTTGAAAAATTAAGTCAAAACTGTGGGATGACAAAAACGGCATAAAATTATTTACCTGTGGTACTTATATGATAGGCAAGCCAGATGGAGAAATGCAGAACGTAAAAGAAAATATGCTTCGTTTTTCCACTTATCCTGGATATTCTGGAAAAAGAAAGCGAGCTGGCAGACAGAATTGAGACAATTGAGGAAGAATTGCATTATCCGAAATATTTCTCAATGGCAAATATGAATCATATGATCCGGGTAAATAAGTATACGGGAGATACTTCTTATAAGAAAACAGATACAGATCCGTTTCCGGTCAAACTGACAGAAGGCCATGAAATGCATCCGGATTATAAAGAATATCAGATTTATCAGAGTTTTTGCAGAAGTCTGAATAAAGATATGAAGGAAGAAATTGAACTCCAGTATGACAACCTTAAGAAACGTATTGAAATGAGTCCGAGTGCACTGGAGGAATATATTGAGGAAATTCGAAAATATATTCAGACCTACGAGAAACAGACAGAAAAGGCTCGCAATGAGATGTACAACGCCGGAAAGGAAGAAAGACCGGCATTCCTTGAGAAAATTGAATTTTATCAGGGCTGCATTGAAGAATTAAAACGTATGCTTCCTATAGACATGGTAGTGTAAATTATTCTGTGTAAACCTCTCAGATTGATGATAAATCGTAGGTTTATAGAATACTAAAATATAATGTGATGGGCTGAATGGCATCTCTTGCTGTTCAGCCGTTGTCTATTTAGTAGCATGGATTTTATTGCATGTCAAGGGCACCCGATAAAATCGGGT
>ENA-OQIM01000723-OQIM01000723.1-human-gut-metagenome-genome-assembly--contig:-NODE-723-length-12328-cov-6.026801_pt1 | contig 12328 bp, 16 predicted proteins | sample MGYA00242579_ERZ504744 | MGnify/ENA primary metagenome ERZ504744 (study PRJEB26092, sample SAMD00036441) | human gut metagenome | host: Homo sapiens | study: EMG produced TPA metagenomics assembly of...
GCCAGCAGGTGGTTGGCGTCGGACACGGCCTGGGCGGCGGTGTGCAGCACGGTGCCGAGGCGGGCCGGATTGTCTTGATCTTCCACGGTTCGGTGGCGGAGATGTACTTGTTGATGTCGCCGACCACGCGCATCGCTTCGGACAGCGCGTTCTTCTGGCGGTGATTCTCGATGAGTCCGCCGACGGTTTCGAACGCGGCCTTGGTTTCGGCCAGCAGCGCACGGTCCTCGTCGGTGGCGGAAGCCTCGTCGAACGCCGGAATCTCGCCGAAGTTCTTGTTGATGAGGTTGGCCACGCGGTTCACCAGGTTGCCCCAGGATGCGGCGAGCTCCTCATTGTTGTGGCGCACGAACTCGGCCCAAGTGAAGTCGGAATCGGAGCTTTCCGGTCCGGCCACGGAGATGTAGTAACGCACGGCGTCCACGGGGTAACGGGCGAGGATGTCCTTCACGTAGATGACGATGCCGCGGGAGGACGAGAACTTCTTGCCTTCCATGGTCATGAACTCGGAGGCCACGACCTGCTCCGGCATGTTCAGCGGACCGAGCTTGCCGGTTTCGCCGCCCTTGGAGCCCTGGCCGTTGTAGGCCAGCATTTCGGACGGCCAGATCTGGGAGTGGAACGTGATGTTGTCCTTGCCCATGAAGTAGTAGCCCGGGGTGGTCGGATCGTTCCACCATGCGCGCCATGCCTCCGGGTCGCCCTTGCGGCGGGCCCATTCGATGGATGCGGACAAGTAGCCGATCACAGCGTCGAACCACACGTACAGCTTCTTGTTCGGGTTGTCGATCCAGCCCTTGACCGGCACCGGAATGCCCCAGTCGATGTCACGCGTGATGGCGCGCGGCTTGACTTCCTTGAACAGGCCGATGGAGAAGTTGATGACGTTGGTGCGCCAGCCTTCGCGGGTCTTGAGCCACGCGAGATTGGCTTCGGCGAGCGCCGGCAGGTCGAGGAAGAAGTGTTCGGTTTCCTCGAAGCGCGGGGTTTCGCCGTTGATCTTGGATACGGGGTTGAGCAGCTCGTCCGGGTCGAGTTCGTTGCCGCAGGCGTCGCACTGGTCGCCACGGGCTCCGTCGGCGCCGCAGATCGGGCAGGTGCCTTCGATGTAGCGGTCCGGCAGGGTGCGTCCGGTGGACGGGGAGATGGCGACTTTCTGGGTGCCCTTGTAGATGTAGCCGTTTTCGAGGCACTGTTTGAACAGTTCCTGCACGACCTTTTCGTGATTGCCGGTGGTGGTGCGGGTGAACAGATCGTAGCTCAGGCCGAGATTGCATAGGTCCTTGGCGATCACGCGGTTGTAGCGGTTGGCGAGCTCCTGCGCGCTCACGCCTTCCTTGTCGGCTTCCACCAGGATTGGGGTGCCGTGCTCGTCAGTGCCGGACACCATCAGCACGTCATTGCCCTTCATGCGCTCGTAGCGCGCGTACACGTCGGACGGCACGCCGAAGCCGGCGACGTGGCCGATATGACGGGGGCCGTTGGCATACGGCCATGCAACATTCACCAAAATATGACTCATGGTGCCCGATTATACAAAGCGCCATATCCCGTGTTTTCGGCGCATTCCGATTGGCGGAAGACGGGCGGATGGGGTCGATGACGTTCTCGCAGACCGGCCTGCATCAGGCTACGGTAGTCCACAAGGTTATCCACATTGTTGTATTACGCAACAATCATCGTCCACTTATCCACTTTTTTCGCGAAGCCGGTGGCACGCCGCTTTCCGTATCAGCTACGGTACCCCGCATGGATACCTCCCCTCCCCTTTTGGCGACGCGACCTGCCGGCCCCATTTGTTTGAATCGTTTGCATTCCCTAGGCGTGGTATGCAAACTTGACAACGACAACGCCTACTCGTATCACGATTCGCGCACGCTGTACGGCCGCGCCAGCATCATCTCAACGCTGATGCCGAGCCGTTCCGTGGCGTGCGCCGGCACCGCTGCGTGGGTGTGGTTGGGTGGCATGTTTCCCAACACGATCGACATCATTTCAAAAGCGCATTACCGAACGGCGAGGTACGGTCGCAAAGTCAGCGTTTTCAACCGACAGGCGCCCGACGAACATGTCACCGACGTCGGCCCGATCACCGTCACCACGCCCACACGCACGCATGCGACCTTGCCATGAACTGCACGCCGGAAACGCAGTCGCCGGTCACGGAAATCGTATGCATGCTCATGCAGGAATTCCGGTTCCGCCCCGACGATTGCCTGCAGGTCATGCAGGAGGCCACCCATATTCGCAACGCGCCACGGGCACGCCAGTTTTTCCGGACGATTGACGGAAAGCAGTGACGGATATGCGTGAATCGCAACGGCCGTCGGAAAAACCACGGCAGACGAGACAGACGGGACAGACACGGCAAGCGTCTGCACAGTCGCGGCGCACGGCAAGCAAGAGATATGAAGAGCGCGCGAAACGTAGCAAACGTCATGGGCAACGACATGAACAGCATGGACACCACGGCAAACGCCACGAACGACGTCGCGCGCCGCCGAAATATCAGCCGCACGCGCGGCAGCGGGCATTGGTCGAACCGCCTGCGCCGCCGATCGAATTGACGCCGTTGGTGGCGTGCAGCGCCAACACCGCGCAAGATGTGCTGTGGCATATCGCGGAATATGCGCCGCGATTGCGCAAGTGGCTGGTCGCCAATCCTTCGGCGACGCCTGCAATGCTGGAATATCTTGCGCAGGTCGGCGGGCCGGGTGTGCCCGAAGCGCTGCGGATATTGCTGAAATCATTGGAAATGAACGGTTCCGGAAGCGATCAGCCCTTCATCGCAAGCACGGCATTGTAGACCTGCTTGCGATTGGCGAGCGAGCGTCAGACAGCGGATGTTCGGCGACAACCTGTGAAATCGCGTCCTTGATACGCAGGTTGTCTTCCTGCGCGCGGTCGACTGACAGCACCGCCAGATCCTCGATGGACAGCGTTGCAGGCGCGGCAGCGTCGGCCTCCTCCTCGGAAGCGCCGGCGATGACGAGCACCATTTCGCCACGCGGCGGATCGTCGACGACGCTTTGGCGGATTTCGGCGATGGTTCCGCGACGAATCTGCTCGTAATCCTTGGTCAGCTCGCGGCACAACGCCATTTTGCGATTCGGTCCGAGCACGTCAAGCAGGTCGGCCATGGATTCGTCGATGCGGTGCAGGGTTTCGTAGAAGACGATGGTGCGACGTTCCGATTTGAGCGCGCGCAGGTGCTGCACACGTTCGCTGTGCTTGCGCGGCAGGAAGCTTCGTAGCAGAAGCGGTCGGTCGGCAGGCCGGACAGGCACAGCGCGTCGAGCACGGCGGACGGGCCGGGAGCGCAGGTGACGGGCAGGCCGCGTTCGATGGCGCGGCGGACGATCGCCAGTCCCGGATCGTTGATGGTGGGCATGCCCGCGTCGGATACGACGAGCACGGTGGCGCCTTGTTCGACCTGGTCGAGCAGGCCGTCGGCCTTGTCGCGTTCGTTGTGGTCGTGGTAGGCGAGACGCGGCGGGCACGCGGATGCCGAGGCGGTTCGCGAGCGCGTATAGGCGGCGCGTATCCTCGGCTGCCACGATGTCGGCGCCTTCCATGAGGGCGATCAGGCGGGCGGACGCGTCTCCGGTGTTGCCGATCGGCGTGGCCGCGAGCACGACCGTTCCGCGCGGAATGTTGACGTCGGCGACCAGTCCGTCGAGCCCGAATTCGGCACGTTCCGTGGCTTGCGCGGTTTCCTCGGCATTTTCCGCATTCTCGCCGATTTCGGCAATCTGACCAATATTTGTTTTCACGGTTTGTTTCACGGCGTTACCAGCTTCTCGGCATCAGTCTGTTCGCTCAAGTTCTCCATATTTCCAGTATCGCCCACAGCGTCCCCCAAACCATCAGCCCCCGCCATTTCTCCGCCTTTCGCAACCGACCAATCGAAACCCGACCAAACCACCGACGACGCCACACGTCCTCACCGGTAAATCAAAATGTACCCCTCACACATCCGGGTTTCCACCCGCCACGCATTCGGATTTTTCTTCGTACGACATTCGGATTTTCCTTTGCGTAGGATTCGGATTTTCTCAGACGGGGGTGAGACGGCGATTCAACACGACTTTGGACATGCCATCGATAGCATGGAATCATGCGTTATTTTGAAGATGAAATTTCCGGAATCGACGGCAGCACGGCCACGTTCGTCGGCTACTGCCTTGACAACAGCAGCGAAATCGACCCGAATCGCAAGCGCCCGTCCGTGCTGGTGATTCCCGGCGGCGGCTACGAAATGACGTCCGACCGCGAAGCCGAACCAATCGCCATGCAATTCCTTGCAGCCGGCTTCAACGCGTTCGTGCTGCGCTATTCCGTGAAGCCGTCCATTTTTCCGGTCGCGCTGCTGGAAGCGGCCGAAGCGATGCGGCGGATCCGCACGCATGCCGACGAATGGCATTGCGATGCCGACGCGATCGCGGTGATCGGCTTTTCCGCCGGCGGCCACCTTGCCGCCAATCTTGCGACTTCCGCCAGCGACGATGTGCTTGCGGCGCATGGTTACGACGCGGATGCGGTGCGCCCGAACGGTCTGATGCTCGCCTACCCTGTGGTCACGTCCGGCCCGCTCGCCCACCGCGGCAGTTTCGATGCGCTGCTCGGCGACCGCAAGGCCGATCCGGAAGCGCTCGACGCCGTTTCGATCGAAAAGCATATCGACGCGAAGACGCCGCCGGTGTTCGTCTGGCATACCGTTCCGGACGATTGCGTGCCGTATGAGAACACGCTGATGCTCGTCGACGCCTGCAAGAAGGCCGGCGTGAGCGTCGAGGCGCACCTGTTCCCCAGCGGCGGCCACGGTCTGTCGCTCGGCACCGCCGAAACCGCATGGCAGGGGGTCAACGGCATCGAACCGTGCGTGCAGGTCTGGCCGAAACTTGCGATCGCGTGGATGCGTCGTACATTTGCGGATACCGACGCTGCCACGACCGGCTCTGCCACAGCCGACGCGATTGCCGAATAATCGCCATTCCTGCGTTTTTTTCCGCGTCTTTTCACGTCTTTTTTGTCGCACGACTTCGCTTTTCGGACCAAAAAAATCAAGTCGTGCGACATTTAATCGAGTAAAAATACCCCCTAACCGGCATTTTCCGGTCGAAAACGACACTTAGGGGGTATTCGGCGTCGCACGACTTGAAAATAACCGCCAAAAATCAAAGACGTGCAACGTTTTGCGCCACCTAATCGCCAAAATCAGATGGGACGCGACTCGTGCACCATCTGACGATCGCCGTAATACAACAAGTTCAGGCCAGGATTCGCCAGCGTGCCCCACGCGGACGCCGGACGCGCTGGACGCACCGGACAGCCGCTGAGCACGCTGGACAGCTGCCGGACAACCATTGAACAACCACCGGGCACCACCGGCCGAACACCACCTACAAGCACACGCACATAGGCTCCCATAGGCACATATTGACGATTTGTGCAGATTTGCCACCCGTCGTCACACTGCGGCGCACACTGCATAGACCCGTTGGTAGTCTGTGATTGGTTCGCAACGGCACATTCGTTGCGCACGATGGAAAAGCAAGCCACACGAACCGACCCCGCGCAACCGCGCAAAACCACACAGAGAGACCCATGAATATCATTAATTTCTTCGTCAACCTCATCAAGGACCCCCGCACCGCGATCGCCAGCTGGATTGCCATGGGCGTCGCGCCGACCCTCGGCTTCATTTTCCTCATTGTGTTCATCGAGACCGGCGTGGTGTTCTTCCCGTTCCTGCCGGGCGATTCGCTGCTGTTCGCGGCCGGCTTCTTCGCCGCCCCCGACGCACAGACCGGCGTGTCAGCGCTGCCGCTGTTCGCGCTGCTACCGGTGGTCTGGTGCGCCCCGATCATCGGCGACCAGTGCAACTACTGGATCGGCCACTTCTTCGGACGTCGCATCATCGAATCCGGCAAAGTCAAGGCCATGACTCCGGAACGCATCGAAAAGACCGAGAAAATGATTGAGAAGTGGGGTCCGCTGGCTGTGTTCCTTGGCCGCTTCTTCCCGTTCATCCGCACGTTCATGCCGTTCATTTCCGGCATTTCCGGCATGCGCTGGAGCCGTTTCACGCCGTTCTCGGTGCTCGGCGGTCTGTGCTGGTCCACACTGTTCACGCTGCTCGGCTATTTCTTCGGCGGTATTCCGGCCGTGCAGAAGCATTTCGAATTGGTGATTATTGCGATTCTTGTGCTGTCGCTGATTCCGACGATCGTCGGCCTGCTCAAGGCCAAGTTCGGCAAGAAGAAGCCGGCTGCCGAGGACACTGCGGAAACCGCCGACGCCGAATAAGCAGCGTTCAATCGTCGTAAAAATATCGGCGAATACAACGCAAGCACAACACGCGGAGTGTGGAATTGCATTTTTCCACACTCCGTACTAATATTTCGAGAGTTGTCTTGCTAAACAAGGTGACGCACATGGGGCTGTAGCTCAGTTGGTAGAGCGCTTCGTTCGCATCGAAGAGGTCGCGGTTTCGACTACCGTCAGCTCCACGAAGCCCGCTGCATTCATTCCACCGCAGCGGGCTTTTTCTTTTGTCTTCCGCCGTTTCCGGCATTTCTTGCGATTCCCATACGCACTTTCCAGCGCTCTTCGCACCGTGCATACGCCCGTCCGCACGCACGCACCGCGCCGTCCGCACCGGCCACGCAAACGCAACCCAGCCGAATCGCCATACATGCCGACTTCTAAAAAGCCATTTAACGGGGTCATTTTCGCGATTTTTACGATTTTAACCCCGTTAAAATCGCATTTTTCGCAAAACCCGTACGATAGTCCACGTCAAACAGTCCACACAAACCCAAAAATACGTTAAACTAGCGTTTTAACGGGGTCATTTTTGCAATTTTCGCAATTTTGACCCCGTTAAACCACATCTCAGGGATTATCGGTATCTAAAAAGTCACAAGGAGCACCACATGAGCACCTATCGCAGAGAGCACTATTTGGCCAAGCTCCGTCCTTTCTACAACGATTCCGGTCTCATCAAAGTAATCACCGGCATCCGCAGATGCGGCAAATCCAGCCTGCTCATCACAGTTCTCAACGAGCTCTTTGAGCAGGGAATCCCTGAAACCAATCTCATCTACCTCAACCTCGATCGCCGCGAATACCGTAATGTGACCACTCCGGACCAACTCGATCAACTCATCGAACAAGCCATGTCGAATGCCTACGGTGCAGGACTGCGTTATCTGTCATCGATGAAGTACAGAACGTGAAAGGCTTCGAAACCGTCATCAACGGCTGGCGGGAGGAAGGTAATTGCTCCATTTTCATCACTGGCTCAAATTCCTATCTGCTGTCCGGAGAGCTTGCCACGAAACTTACCGGCCGCTATATCAAGCTGGAAATGTTCACCCTTTCCTTTCAGGAATACCTCGGCATGCGGAATTTCCTAAACAAACCGGAAATTCCGGTATCGCAAGCCTTCCGCGACTATCTCACATACGGCGGGTTCCCGAAATCGCTGGAATATGACGATCCCGACGAAAAAGCCGCATATATTCAAGACGTCATCGGGCAGATCTTCAACAAGGACATCACCGCCCACAAAAAAGTACGCAATCGCGATACTTTCACCCGTGTGCAGGACTATCTCATCAATAATTTCGCAGCGCCCACAAATCTTTCCGGCATTATCGCGTATCTGAAACACAGCGAAGGCATCAGCATCAAACGCGAAACGCTTTCCAGCTACGTCCGTCTGCTGGAAAGCGCCAAAATCCTCTACAAGTGTCCTCGCTTCGATCTGAAATCCCGCAAGTCGCTCAGGGGCGGGGAAAAATACTATCTTGCCGATCCCGGTATCCGGTTCGCCCGTAATACCGATACGCGAGTCAGCTACGGTCCGTCACTGGAGAACGCGCTATATACGCATCTGCGGTCGAAAGGCTATGACGTCAGCGTCGGCACCATCGGCAAACTTGAATGTGACTTCATTGTCCGAAAGCGCAACCAGTACGCCTATATCCAAGTGTCTATGAGCGTTCAGGATCCGCAGGTCGAGGAACGCGAATATCGCCCGTTCAGCAAATTGGCGGACGGGTATCCGAAATACCTGTTCACATTGGATCCGCTATCATTGCAGCGCGACGGCGTACGTCACCTCAATCTCATGGAATTTCTGCAAAACGACGGCGATATCGACTTCGATTAAACATTAATAATGGCGATTATGTCGTGTGGCGCGCCGGTTGTGCAGACGCACCACACGCATTGCGGAGGCGTCAGGCGTTGCGGCGGCGGATGTAGGCGTCGAGCGTGGCGGCGGTGATGCGTCGTAGCCGTTGATTGAGGCGAATTGCGGGCCGTTGGAATTGTCGATGCGCATGAAGCCGGTCTGGCCAAGCGTGGTGGCACCGGATGCGGCCGCGGAGCGCAGGCCGGACATGGAATCCTCCACCGCGATGCAATACTTCATGTCTTCGGGCGCGATGCCAAGCTTGCGGCCCGCCGCAAGATACGGTGCGGGCGACGGCTTCTTCTCGACATCGTCATCACCGCACACGTAACCGGCGAACGTGCCGGCCGGTGCCTGCGCGATCAGGTTTTCCGCCAGATGACGCGGCGATGTGGTGACAAGCATCGACGGCACGCCCGCCTCCTTCAGCGACAGCAGCACGTCTTCGACGCCATCGATCCACGGAATGCGCTCGAATTCCTTCTGCGCCACGTAATCGATCATGCCTTTGCCGATTTCCTCTATCGACAGCTTGCAGCCGTGCTCCACCATGCGGCGGGCCACGTCCGGAACCGGCGTTCCGGAACCCTGCCAAGCGAGGTCTCATCCCAGTATCCGCCGTGGTCGGCTGCGATTTTCAGCTCGCCTTCGTGCCAATACGGTTCGGAATCGATCAGCGTGCCGTCCATGTCCCAGAACACGGCTTTGAGCATCAGCTTCGAAACTTCCTGGGCGCCGTTCTGGATACCGTTGTTCAGCTCGGTCATTACGTTTCCTCGCAATCGTTACGCTTCGTTCTCCGATAGCTACATTCTTCGTCAGCTACGACCATTTCAGCAGAGCGGCACGACGGAAGCGCTTCAGCGCGCAGAAAAAAAACAGGACGGTTCCATCAAGCCGGTCCGCCAATCGGTTCATACCAATCGGCTCGCACCAATCGGTTCACGCAAACCGACTCATGCACAAGCCAATTCGCGCAAGCCAACGCAGCAACCAACCCATAGCAACGGAGGCACTTGGAAATCCCCCAAGTGCCTCCGCAACGAACAACGCATCCGACGAAATCGGTCGGCCGCAATCGCAGCAATCCGTCATAGACCCCTTTTAGACGAATCGCAAGACTTGCGTGCGACTACTCCTGAGCCTCCTGCTCCTGAGCGGCCTTCTCGGCATTCTCCGCCTTCCAGCGGGCGATGCAACGCTCGACGCGCTTGTAGCCGATGATCTTCGGATCCAAGCCGGCCTCGCGGAAAATCGCGGCAGGCGAGCCACCCTCGGCATACCTGCGCATGCAGTCGTCACGGAATTCCTTGGAATAGCAAATTCGATACTGAGTGACTGATTCCACAGCATCGAGAGACCCCAGGTATTTGCGGGTCTTTGCGGTGAACGCAACCCTTGGCACTGTACGCTCCTAACCTTTCTGTATCCACCGCATGCCTCCCCCGATTCTTCGCGGAAATAAGCAGTCATATTTCATCGAAGCTGTGGGCCAGTCGGAAGAAATACGAACTTCAATGCGGATACGTAACATTATTTCTCACAATAGAGACATCATTGCGAGACAGATGTGGCGTTATGAGTAGTTGCATACCAAAAATCGGGCATACCCCCGCGATATATGCCCGATTTTGCTGTTTTTTTAGATTTTTTTAGGGTTTTCCAGCGCTTTTCAGGAAAGTCAGCGAATGGGCTGTCAGCGAATTCCCCAAACTACCACTGACCTGGAACCCATATCGTCCCCCTCTTCCGCACGTTCCGCCCGTACGGATTCGCGCGACGGAAGCTGCCGTGCATCGGCTCGCAGCTGCCTGCGCCACATGCGCGCGCGCTGGGACCGCTCGACTTCCACGATGCCACCGTCCGCGTCCGCGGCGAACACGCTGGAACCGGCCGCTTGCGCAGCCGCTCCACTTGGCGGCGCAGCTCGCGGTTCTCTTCCTCAAGTTCGAGGATGCGCGTGATTCCAGCCAGGTTGATGCCCTCTTCCTGGCTGAGTTGCTGCGCTTGCGCAAGACGGGAGATGTCGCGCAGCGAATAGCGCCGCGCGCCACCTTCCGTACGTTGCGGTACGACCAAGCCAAGGCGATCATACTGGCGCAGCGTCTGCGGATGCACGTTGGCGAGCTCGCGGCCGCACCGACCGAGAAGACGGGCAGCTCGATGTCGAAACCGACTTCGGCGGCACCGTCCAGGTCGGCCCGGCCGGCCACGATCGCCATGGCGCACATTTCATACAGCCGCTTGATCTGCCGTGCGGCGCGCGCTTGGGAGGCTTGGGAAGTCCGCGATGAGCGTGCCATGGCGGTCAGCGCTCCCGAGCGAGCTCGTCGGCGAAGTCACCGCATGCCTTGTCGAATTCCTTCGCGGCATGCTTGGCAACGAGGTTCGGATGCTCCGGAATGCGGATCTCCACACGACCGACCAAATCGCCGTTCTCGTGCGGATTCACCACGCCCTTGCCCGAAATGCGCACTTCCGCGCCGCTGGACGAGCCAGCGGGCACTTTGAAGGTGATTTCGTTGCCGTCGATGTCCTTCGCCGTCACTTTCGCGCCGTTCACGGCTTGGCTGACGGTGATGGGCAGCGGCATGATGATGTCACGTCCGCGCAGGGTGAATTTCGGGTCTTCGGCGACGGTGATATGCAGGTACAGATCGCCGTTTTTGCCGCCATTGCGGCCCGGCTTGCCCTTACCGGTGAGACGGATCTTCTGCCCGTCGTGCACGCCGGCGGGGATGTGCGTCTTGAACTTCTTGCCGTCCGCGGACAGCGAAACCGTGGCTCCCTTGACGGCCTGGCGGAAGGTCAGGCGGATCTTGGAGTTGCGGTCCTCGCCGTTTTCCGGCTGCGGCTGCTCGTAATCGTCAGCGCCGTAGCGTTCGTAGGCGGAGCCTGCGCCCGGGCCGCCCGCACCGCCGCCGAACATCGAGAAGATGTCGTTGAGGTTCGGATTGCCGCCGCCATTGGTCTGGAAGCGGATACGCGAGCCATTTGCCGCCCATGCCTGCGCCGCCGCCGAACATCGAGCCGAAGATGTTCGGAGAACGCGCCCGCGTCGAAGCCGCCCTGGCCGGAACCGCCGGCGAAACGCGCGCCGCCCATGCCAAACTGGCGGATCGCATCGTATTTCTGACGATTCTCCTTGTTGCTCAGCACGTCGTACGCTTCGGAGATGTCCTTGAACTTCTCCTCCGCTTCCTTCGTCTTGTTCAGGTCGGGATGGTATTTGCGCGCCAGCTTGCGGTACGCTTTGGTGATTTCGGCGTCGGTGGCGTCTTTGGAGACACCGAGGACTTATAGAAATCCTTGCTCAGCCATTCATTCTCAGCCATGATGTGCCTCCTTTCGTGAGTTTTCATGCAGTAAAAAGTACAGTTTTTCAAACTTTCAAACAGTTGTCGTTGAACCGTTGTTTCAGGTAATCGAAGGCCCCTCGTTTTTCAGAGGGGCCCGATTACTCGTCACATGCGTTTCGCGCGGATACGCGGATTGTGCGAATGCGCGATCAGTTCTGCGGAGAAGCCACGACCACACGGGCCGCGCGGATCACGCGGTCGCCGATGCGGTAGCCGGCTTCCACCACGGTGTCGACGGTTTCCTTCTCGGCATTCGGATCCGGCTTGTGCAGGATCGCGTCATGCTTCGTCGGGTCGAAATCCTCGCCCTTTTCGCCGAACTTCTCAACGCCGAACTTCTCGAACGCCTTGTCGATCTTGTTGGCGACGGCCTTGAACGAATCGTCCATTTCGCTGTGTTCGCGAATGCGGTCGATGTCGTCGAGGGCCGGCAGCAGGGCGGTCAGCACGTCGATGATGCCGTGCTGACGGAAGCGTTCCTGCTCCTTCTGCGCGCGGTTGCGGAAGTTGATGAACTCCGCGCGTTCGCGCTGCAGTGCCTCCAAGTATTCGGCGGCTTCCTTCTTGGCCTGGCAAGGGGGGTCAGCGTATCGTCGGCTTTGCCGTCGGCAGCGCCTGCCTTGTCAGCACCGTCAGCGGCAGCGGAATTCGCCATTTTCTTGCGATTGCGCGGCAGCCGGCTGAGCTGCACCTTCCTGCGTTGCGCCAGCGGCGGCAGCGGCGGAATCGGCGGAAGCGCCGTCAGCAGCGGAAACGGGCGGCCGGG
>ENA-OQIM01000724-OQIM01000724.1-human-gut-metagenome-genome-assembly--contig:-NODE-724-length-12321-cov-1.415860_pt1 | contig 12321 bp, 15 predicted proteins | sample MGYA00242579_ERZ504744 | MGnify/ENA primary metagenome ERZ504744 (study PRJEB26092, sample SAMD00036441) | human gut metagenome | host: Homo sapiens | study: EMG produced TPA metagenomics assembly of...
CGTAAAAGCTGTTTTACGCCGCTATCAGGTTGGTTCAAAACCTGAGACCCCTCAGGCAGATAAGGGAAAATGTGTCGAATATCCTGGAATTGAGATCAATCTGACTAATTATTCTGTCATTGTTGACGGACATACCGTTGAGATGCCGCCGAAGGAACTGGAACTTCTTTATTTCCTCGCATCTTCTCCAAATCAGGTCTTCACCAGAGAACAGCTGCTGGATCAGATCTGGGGTTACGAATACATCGGCGATACCCGTACCGTAGATGTTCATATCAAACGTCTCCGCGAGAAGATCAAGGATCACAACGGCTGGATCTCAGCACCGTATGGGGAATCGGTTACAAATTTGAAGTAAAATAACAGCGGGTAGATATCATGAAAAGTACATTATATTTAAAATTCATATTTATCTATATCATATTCGGATTCTTAAGCCTTTTTACAGCCGCAACGCTGACGGAGAATCTGGTCCGTACACCAATCTTTAACCGTGTAAGTAACAGCATGTACCGGGAAGCTACGATGGTTGCCACCAGCTATCTTCCCGGTTATTTTCCGGTGAATTGCAGGAATCCGATACACAGATGATCTTATCCGGGATTGAGACCCAGCTGGATGCCGCAGTCTGGTTCGTTTCCAGGGACGGTAACATGATCGCCTCCGCTCATTCCGGTGAGTACCCATCCGCTCCGGATACGATCAAGGATTTTGATCCTGCCGAATCCGGAAGTGACCGTTCACAGACCGGTGATTATCATGGATATTTCGACAATGATGTCATCACTGTGACCGTTCCGGTGACTTACGGGTATTTTCCAAAAGGTTATCTGATGATCCATCAGTACACTACCGTCGTTGATACTATGACGGATATATTGATGCGTGGTGTATATATCACATTCATCGTGATCTTCCTGCTCTCGTTCATTATCCTGCTGGCATTCCATTTCCTTGTCTACCGCCCGCTTCACAAGATTACCGAAGCTGCAACACAGTATGCTTCCGGCAATCTGGAGTATGAGATTCCGGTCACGACCGAAGACGAGATGGGTTATCTGTCTGCATCACTGAACTATATGTCTTCACAGCTTCGTGATATGGAAGATTACCAGAAGAAATTTGTGGCAAATGTATCCCACGATTTTCGTTCTCCACTTACTTCTATCAAAGGGTATATAGAAGCTATGACAGACGGAACTATCCCGCCTGAACTACATGAGAAGTACCTGAAGATTATCTTATTTGAAACGGAACGTCTGACAGACCTGACACATGATCTGCTGACATTAAATGAATTCGACACCAATCACCTGCTTCTCAACCGGGAAGTATTCGATATCCACGAGATGATCAAACACGTGGCAGCATCCTTCGAGGGAGTCTGCACCCAGAAAAAAGATCTCTATTGAACTGATCTTCGCAACAAATCATCTGAATGTAAATGCCGACAAACGTAAAATCAGCAAGTCTTATACAACCTGCTGGACAATGCCATTAAATTCAGCGATCCGGATTCTATTATTACCATCGAAACAACAGACCGCGGTGAAAAAGTATATACAGCAGTCAAAGATAATGGGATCGGAATTCCAAGAGCGGCACTCGGAAAAATCTGGGAACGTTTTACAAAAGTGATCTCTCCCGCGGGAGGATAAGAAAGGCACCGGTCTTGGACTTGCGATCGTGAAAGAAGCGGTGCAGGCACATGGTGAGAACATCACTGTAGTGAGTACGGAAGGAGTAGGAACAGAGTTTCATTTTCACTTCCGAAAGCTGCAGGTTAATGTGACAGGGAATGTTTCCTGATCTCCATAAAAAGAAAGTCACTTCTGCTCATATTCACAGAAATGACTTTCTTTTTTATTTTGTATAGAGTATCTTCTGCACTTCATCCGTCTTCAGATTCTCTTTTGTCACCCAGGTATATCCGGTATTCACTACAGCTTCATTTCCCATATCAAGAGAAGCTCTTGCCGCAGCCACCACGGTTGCGTATCCCCATGCCGAATGGATTCTGCACGATCAATCCATCAACCGTACCGTCTTTCAGATCCTGGATCTCATCATCATTGGCATCAAAACCGATCACTTTTACTTTTTTCTCCATTTTATTTCTTTCCAGTCCATCAACTGCCAGTTTCACAGAATCACCGTTTGCCGCAAAGCAGCCGGTGATATTCGGATGTTTGACAAGGATGTAATCGACTACCTGGTCTTCTGTAATACTGTCTGCAGCCACTATATCTTCTCCGGTAAGCTGTCCATCCGGAAGTTCACTGTCTTTTGGACGGTAAGTTCCGGCATTGATCTCGTCAGATACTGTCTTCTGCATATTGCTCAATTCATCCATGTGATATACATTTACCACAGAAATATTCGGATGGTTTGCTGTCAGTTCATCCGTCACCGCTTTTTCTCTCTGAAGAGCAGCCTGTGATTTCGAATCCTGAATGAACAGAACTGCTTCCCCGCTGTCTCCCATCTCTTCTGCCAGTCTCTGTGCTGCTTCTGTTCCTGCAGCTACATTGTCTGTCGATACATCCGCAGCCACTCCCTGATAATCAGACCCGGAATCAAAAGTGACAACCGGAATCTCGCTGTCTGTTGCGAGATCAAACTGTACCTGGCAAGCCTGCAGATCTACAATCGAGATTCGACCGCAACCGGATATCTGTCCAATTCTTCATCCAGAAGGTTCACCTGATCATCCACATTATCTGCTTTATCCGGTGCATTATACGTTACTTTTATCTTGTCTTTTCCTGCATATCCAAGACTTGCATTCAGATCCTCTGCAGCCTGTGTCACGCCTTTCTTTACTTCGTCCCAATACTGCGTACCATTCGCCTTTCCTATAATAGAAATGTAGTCTCCCTTTTTCAGCTTCAGTCCGTTTGTATTATTATAAGCCGCCGGACTGATCAGGTCTAATTTGCCCTGATATTCCTTCTCTTCTGTCTTGGTTGTATTCTTCTCTGCTTCAATCTTCTTCTCTTCATCCGTTGCTTTCGGTGTCTGCTGACATCCGCATACAAGCAGTGCCGTACCAAGCAGCATAGCAATGATTCGATTTCTTTTCATTTTCCTCTCTCCTATATCCGGTATCATTTCTACCTGTATTATATTCTACTCCTATTTTCACTTCTATTTTTCTTATACTTCATCAGCATTCTATACTATACACCAAAACGGTGAAATTTTTGTTGAATTTTTTATTGAAATTTTTCTTAATTTTAACCGGGATTTACCCAAAATTCAAAAAGAACGTCTCTTTTCACCATCGAATATGCTTTTTCACAACAGTATCTGCTAACGCAAGTTAGTTATGACTAAACTTTTATGTATTTCCAAAAAAACATGTAATTTACTTGTTTATTTCAGCTTTTTGTATTATGATATGGACAGAGACAACGAATTGGTTTATGTCTAGAATTTAAACTCAAAGGAGGGTATAATACTATGGCACACGTAATTGGTGATGAATGTGTAAGCTGTGGATCTTGCGAAGCTGAATGTCCAGTAGGAGCTATTTCTCAGGGAGCAGAGCATTATGAAATTGATGCTGACGCTTGTGTAGATTGTGGAGCATGTGCAGCTCAGTGTCCAGTAGGAGCTATTTCTGAAGGCTAATCATTCGAAATAAGAAGCATATACAAAGAACCTGCCAACAGCAGGTTCTTTTGCATATTCAGGCAAACTCATGCGCAGTATTTATGTACTGCGCATTTTCAACATTTTTGTTTCCCTCGACGGATTCTGACGAAATCGGTGCTTTCCCCTGTGCTATGATACATTTACCCATAAGGGACAAGTATTATAATATAAGGGGGTATCTAATGTGGGAAATCATACCAATGCTTTGAATACTTTAGAACAAATCAAACGCGAGACCAAAGATGATGCCAGACTATATGCATGTATCAGGGATCTCTACGAACAGGGTGTCTCCCTTTCCGATCTCAAAGCCCTGATCCCGGATATCAGACGGACCAAGGAACAGCTTCAGTTAAAACGCATGCTGCAGAATAACAACGAAGTGCTTCTCAACATGTTCAGCCAGGAGATGACATTTCTTCTGGATGCAAAAGAACGCCAGGAAGAGCTGGAATTCAAAAAACTGGACCAGCTGATCCGCCAGCAGCAATCCTTCCGGAAAGCTTCGGCCGATGCCGGTCCAGTAAAAAAACTAAAACGAATCTTCCTGTCTGCTTAGGTTCGCAAACTTTGTGTACTCACCTAACCAGGCCAGATTAACGGTCCCTACCGGACCGTTTCTTTGTTTTGCGATAATGATTTCTGCCTGTTTTTTGAACTCTGAATCTTTGTTATAGTATTCATCCCTGTAGATAAACATTACCACATCCGCATCCTGCTCAATGGCTCCGGATTCACGGAGATCAGAAAGCATCGGCCGCTTGTCCGGCCGGCTTTCTACCGCACGGCTTAACTGTGACAGCGATACAACCGGTACATTCAGCTCTCTGGCAAGTCCCTTTAACTGACGGGAAATGTCTGAGACTTCCTGCTGTCTGGATTCGGAACTCTTTCCTACACTTCCGGTCATTAACTGTAAGTAGTCGATGATGATGATATCCAGTCCGTGCTCCAGCTTGTATTTCCTGCACTTTGATCTTAATTCCGAGATGGAGATACCCGGTGTATCATCAATGATCAGTTTCGACTGACCGATCACACCTGCTCCTTCAATCAACTTCTCCCAGTCGGAATCTTTCATATTACCGGTTCTGAGTGACTGTGCATCTACTGTGATTCCAGTGAGAACAGTCGGTTTACCAGTTGTTCCTTTGACATCTCAAGACTGAAGATGGCAACCGCTTTATTCTTCTTGAACGCCATATACTGTGCGATGTTCAGGACAAATGCCGTCTTACCCATGGACGGACGCGCTGCGATCAGGATAAAATCTGACGGCTGGAAGCCGGACAGTTTATAATCCAGATCGATGAATCCGGTCGGGATTCCTGTAACGGTTCCCTTACTCTTAGATGCCTTTTCAATCCTATCCAGCGCATTCAAGACCACCTGCTTGATTGGAACATATTCGCCGGTCGTTCGTCTCTGTAATAACTGGAACATGGATTTCTCGGTCTGCTCCATGATAGACTCCAGAGGTTCTTTTCCGGCATAGCACATATTTTCAATCTCTTCATTCAATTTGATCATCTTACGCATCACAGATTTGTCTGCCACGATCTGTGCATAATATTTCACATTCGCAGAAGTCGGCACTGCTGTCACCAGGTCTCTGACAAATTCCAGACTGGCAATCTCTGCCGGTACATCTTTTTCCTTCAGTCGTTCCTGCAAAGTAATCAGATCGACCGGTTTTCCTTCATTGAACAGTTCGATCATCGAATCAAAGATCACTCCATATGACGCCTGATAAAAATCATCACCACTGATGATTTCTCCTGCAGTGGTGATGGCATCTTTATCCATAAGCATGGCGCCGACAACAGACTGTTCTGCTTCGATGCTGTGTGGCATGACTCGTTTGATGAGTGCTTCTTCCACGCCTGAATTCCTCCTATGCTTCTTCTTTTACAACAACTTTCAGCTCAGCCGTTACCTTTGGATGCAGCTTAACCGGAACCGTATGTGTTCCCAGTGTCTGATCGCTTCTTTTAACTGAACTTTCTTCTTATCAATTGTAAGATCCATCTGTTTTTTGACTTCTTCTGCAATCTCCTTTGAAGATACAGAGCCGAACGCTCTGCCGCCTTCACCCATCTTGATCGCAACTTCAATCTTTCCTGCTTCGATCTTTCTGCCAAGTTCCTGGGCATCTTCATACTGCTGCTGAGCGATCTTGTCATCGTTCGCTTTCTTTAATTTCAGGTCATTTAAATTCTTTCCGTTAGCTTCTACACCTTTATTTTTCTTTAAGATGAAGTTTCTTGCGTATCCGTCGCTGACGTTTACGATCTCTCCCTTTTTTACCAAGTGACTTTACGTCTTCTGTCAAAATAACTTTCATTACAAGTCTCCTCCTTCTATCATTTCGTCAATCACCTGTTTTAAGCAGGCTACCGCTTCATCCATATCAGTATGGTTAAATGTGCACCTGAAGCGTTTCATATGACCGCCTCCGCCCAGACGTTCCATGATGATCTGTACGTTAACTTCATCGATCGAACGTGCGCTGACGTATATTCTTCCATTATATTCTGTTAATACAAATGATGCCTTGATCGCACTGATGTCCAATAATTCATTTGCCGCCTGTGCCCCGATGATCGTCGGGCTTTCAATGTGAAGATCCACACCCCTTGCAATGGCAAATTTGTTACGGTACACTTCTGCACTGCTGATGATCTCCGCTTTTGCCTGTAAGATTCCATATCGTCACGGAACAACTTTCTTACCAGCGTAATATCTGCACCGGACCTTCTCAGGAATGCTGCCGCTTCAAAAGTACGGACTCCGGTACTGTTCACAAAGTTGTTGGTATCGATCATGATGCCGGCATACAGGCTGCTCGCCTCAATCTTCGGGATCTTGATCCCATCTACAATATACTGCAATACCTCTGATACCATCTCACAAGCCGATGAGGCATATGGCTCAATATAAGATAACAGCGCATTATCAATATTGTCACTGCTCTGTCTGTGATGATCCAATACCACGATCGTCTTCGTTGTCTTCAGAAGGTCCTCACACTCTGTCATCATCGGACGGTTCGTATCTACAACGACTACCATTGAATTCTCGTCTGCCATATTCATCGCCTGTGACGATGTCAAAAACAGATCATCCGGGTAAGCCGGATCTTGTTCGAATAATTCATATAAAGGCCTGAGCGATGCTGACACTTCATTGATCACAATATAAGCACGTTTCTCCAGTGCCAGTGCCGCACGATAGATTCCCATTGCCGCACCGAACGCATCCACATCTGTCAGCTTATGCCCCATAACGAATATCTTATCTTTGACCGTGATAAATTCACGCAGTGCCTCGGCTTTTACACGCGCCTTTACACGGGTGTTCTTCGCTGTCTGTTCTCGCTTTCCGCCATAATAGGTAACACCGTGACAGTCCTTGATCACAGCCTGGTCGCCGCCTCTTGCAAGTGCGAGATCGATCGCTACACGCGCATAGTTATAACTCTGTGCATAAGAATCGGAACTCAGTCCCAGACCGATACTAAGTGTTGCCGGAATCCCATTTCCGATATTTACGGACTTTACATCATCCAGCAGGGAGAACTTATCTTCTTCCAGCTGTTTAAAATAAGACTTTCGGATGATAATGAAATACTTATCATTCTCCAGCTTCTTGACGATTCCGTCAACTTTTGCAATATACTGATTGATCTTACGGTCTACCAGAGCCATCAGAAGTGACTGTCTGACCTCTTCCACACTGTCGATCACTTCATCGTAGTTATCAATGTATACCAGACCTGCAACCATTCTCTGTTCTTCATTTTCCCTGATCGTACGGTTCAGTTCTGTAACATCCTGAAGATATACTGCAATGAAATATTCCTTCTCCTTCGGCAATTCCATAAGCTGCTCCGTATCGCTGAATCCCTCTACTGATACCCTGCGCAGCTCTGCCTGATATTCCTTATCATCATAATATACTTCCATCGTGACCTTCTGCTGATCCTCTTTTGGAAATATACTCCGGTTCAATTCCGGAATGTATTTACTGATGTAAGCTTCTCCTTTTGGCTTTCCGCCAGAATTGCTTCGAATTCGTCATTCATCCAGACTGCTTTCCCATCATCTAACAGGATTGCATAAGGAATCGACAGTTCCCTCAGCAGCGTATTCTGGACAATGCCATACTGTGCAGCAAATTCCACGAGATCCTTCATGATGATATTCTTACTGTAAAAATACAGTCCGCCTACCATGATGATATATATCAGCACGAATACGGCCATCAGGATTCCCGCTCTGTGATCCATCTTATACACCCACAGATACCATTGCGATCAGGAGCAATGCCATGATTGCCGGCCACTGAATATAAAGCTTCAACTGGCCTTTCAGCTGCACCTTTCCATTTTCATTCTTTTTTTCCATGATTCTCGCCTCTGTTCGTGAGTCTTACTCACTACTTTTGCACTACAAAATGCCGATGCATCTCACACTACACTTTACATACGTGATGATTATACCATTTCTTATCATAAAAGAAAGATGGGAAATCTTAACGTTCTGTTAAGTGTTCCCCATCTTTCTATGTTTTTATTTCTTAAGTTCCTTTTTCATTTATGCTTCATATCCGTTAGGATTCTGTGACTGCCATCTCCATGTGTCTGCGCACATCTCGTCCAGACCTTTTTCTGCTTTCCATCCAAGAACTTTCGCTGCTTTTGCAGGATCTGCATAACACATTGCGATATCTCCTGCTCTTCTCGGCTTGATCTCGTAAGGAATCTCCTTACCACATGCTTTCCAAATGCTTTTACCATATCAAGTACGGAATATCCCACACCTGTTCCAAGATTGATCACGTCAAGTCCAGGATTGCTGAAGATATAATCAATTGCTTTCACATGTCCTTTTGCAAGGTCCACTACATGAATATAATCACGGACTCCTGTTCCGTCCGGTGTATCATAATCGTCCCCGAACACACCCAGTTTTTCAAGCTTTCCTACTGCCACCTGTGAAATGTATGGCATCAGATTATTCGGAATTCCCTTTGGATCTTCTCCGATACGTCCGCTTTCATGCGCTCCGACCGGGTTGAAATAACGAAGCAGGATGACATTCATATCCGGATTTGCCTTCTGTACATCTGTCATGATCTGTTCCATCATAGACTTTGTCCATCCATAAGGATTCGTGCACTGTCCCTTCGGACACTCCTCTGTGATCGGCATCTCTTCCGGACTTCCGTATACAGTTGCAGAAGAACTGAATACAATATTCTTAACACCGGTCTGTTTCATAACATCCATCAGTGTCAGAGTTCCTGTTATATTATTACGGTAGTACTCTAATGGCTTCTGTACGGATTCTCCGACTGCTTTCAGTGCTGCACAATGGATAACCGCATCTACGCCTTCTTTTTCCAGCATTGCCTTCAATGCAGCTTCATCCATTACATCCCCTTCATAAAATGTAATCGTCTTTCCGGTAAGCTCTTCTACCCTTTTTAAAGATTCTTTAGATGAATTACAAAGATTGTCATATACAACCACTTCATATCCTTCATTCAAAAGTTCCAGTGCCGTATGACTTCCGATATAACCGGCTCCTCCGGTAATTAATATTTTCTTGGCCACAATAGTACCTCCTAGTTGTTTACTATACTTTTTCACGATTTCGTTCATAGTATACCACTTTTGTTCCATATCTTCAACAAGCTTGAACTGGGTACGGCATCTGTCAAGATTATGACCTTCTCTGTGTATCCTGAAATATTTATCTCCCTGCAGATAATCTGTAAGGAAACGCATACCACATTCAAATGTCATCGTCTTTGCGCCCATCGGCATCAGCTCGATCTCCTTAGCTGTCAGCTTTCCGTCACATCCTTTTAAAAATCCTTTCGTATACAATTCAAATAATTCCATACTGCAGGATACTTTCGTAAGGTCTGTCTCATCCTCAAGTGCCGTACTTGCACCGAAACGGATGGAATCCCCGAAATCATTCATCGCAAGCCCCGGCATAACTGTGTCCAGATCGATCACACAGATTCCTTTCCCGGTCTTATCGTCCAGCATAACATTATTCAATTTTGTATCATTGTGTGTAACACGAAGTGGAAGCTCATGCCTGTCCAGCATTTCTGCAAAACAATTAGCAATCTCTTCTCTTTCGAGAACGAACCGGATCTCTTTCTCTACAGAAGCTGCTCTTCCCATAACATCTTCTTCCACTGCTTTCTTAAACAGCGCAAACCGGTTTCTCGTATCATGGAACTTTTCTATCGTCTCATGCAGTGTCTCCGCCGGATAGTCAGACAGCAGACTCTGGAAATTCCCGAATGCCACCGCACTTTCATAAAACTGCTCCGGCTTCTCTACCAGATCATAGGTACTTGCATCGGTAATAAATTTATAGGATCTCCAGTAATCTCCCGTAGAATCTATGTAATATGGTTTCCCATCAACCGCCGGGATCACATTCAATGTCTCACGTTCCGGATCTCCACCATTTTCTATAATCTTCTTTTTCAGAAATGATGTCACTCCTGTGATATTCTCCATGACTTCTACCGGTTTTGGAAATGCCGTAGAATTCATTCTCTGAAGAATGACTTTGATTCTTCCCATCTCGGCAATCTCGAATACCAGAAGAAATGTATCATTGATGTGTCCGCTTCCGTATGGACAGTCCTTTACTAATGTTCCTTCATATTTAAAATGTGCAATCGCTTCATCTCTTTGTTCCCGTGTTACAGGATTCATTTATTTTCCCTCCCAAAGATGCTGCGGTACAGTCCTTCGTCTTTCATTCTCTGAATGGCTGCAACCACAACCGGTTTATCTTCTTTATAAGTTACTCCATACCATTTATCTGCGGATTTCAGTACCGATACTGTTGCTTTGTCTTCTGCGAGAAGATTACTTACTACAGTTGGCAGGAAATACTCGCATTTCATAGGATTCTCCTGCAGTCCTTTGTCAAGAAATGCCGGGAATCCAGCTTTGATCTCTTCTAAGATGCTCTTTGTAAATCCCCACATATTCATAGATACCGTTGTATCATCCGGTACCTGTACCCATGTGTTACCGTCGTCTTCTGTGTATGCAACGCCGCCGTTGTACTTTTCGATTCTGGTACGTTCTGTTACGGATATCAATTCTCCATTCTCATTCGTCTCACATACACCTCTGGATACATATCCGTTGTCCGTTACCGTATTGGCAAGATGATATCCGACCATTGTATATCTGTACTTATCATCATCTACATGTGTAGACAGATAATCATAGATGAGCTTGAATGCTTCTACTCCATAATAGTCATCTGCATTAATCACTGCGAACGGTCCGTCAATCTCATCCATACAGCTATATACAGCATGTGCTGTTCCCCAAGGTTTTACACGTCCTTCCGGTACTTCATAGCCTTCCGGAATGTTGTCGATATTCTGATAAGCATATGCTACGTCCATGTATTTTTCCATACGTTTTCCCACATGCTCTTTGAACTCTTCTTCGATCTCGTGTTTGATTATGAATACGACCTTCTCAAAGCCGGCTCTCTTTGCATCATACATGGAAAAATCCATGATAATATGTCCGTCATTGTCTACAGGATCTAACTGCTTCAGACCTCCGTATCTGCTTCCCATTCCTGCTGCCATGATCACTAATACTGGTTTATTCATTATAATTACCTCCATGTCTTTAGGATCTTTCGTTTCTAGATTCATTGTAGTATAACTATTTCCAGAAATCTTTATCCTATTATTTTCTTAATTTGCATTATTTATGTGGTTTAATTGTTCCAGATAGCTGATGAATTTTTCTGCCATTTTCTGATTCTGTGCATTCACCATAATAGCCGCATGCGCATCATCATAAGAAATAATCTTCTTCTTTTTAAGCATATTATCTTCTGGAAATCAATGGTTTCTTGTAAACCAATCCTGTTTTTTGTACTCTTGATATACATCTTCTCTACAGATCAGTACATCCACTGCATCTGCGCCTACCAGCGTTGTCAGCGCTGTCTTTGAGGACAGGCTTCCTCCATCTTCCGGAATGTTCGCCTGTATCCGGATGATCCCGTCCTTTTCGTCAATGCCTGCGTATTTACAGAAATCTTTGTTCAATTCTTCTGCCTTCTGCGAATCGCCCCCTGTGACCGCTACATTCAGAAGAACTGTCGTATGTCTGCCCTTGTACATCATACAGCCAAGGTAAATAACACCAATTATCACTGCAAGTATAACCAGCCATATCTTATAGTACATCCACAGATATTCTACCTTTTTTCCCAACGGCATTGAACCAAAATTTTTGTCCAAATATACTTCCTCCTTTTTTCAATGAGACTTAGAATGATCTGCCTGTTTGACATCATATGTAAAATTATAACATATCTTTCACATCCTATATATAATATGTTACAATAGTTAGAGATTTTTATTATTATTTATTTTTATATTTGTGTTCAATAAGCTGATGTTAGTTCCCATAAATTTTACAATTTAAACCAGCTCTTTATTCTTTTCTTAATCTTTTTTTCCCAGTATACCGTTTTGGCTTTCTTGTCACACTTCCTGTAAATTCCTATGTATAGACTTCTCGTATATATATTTTACCCCATACTTTTTCCAAAGGCACTGACTTCTCAACCCTTAATTTTCATCTCT
>ENA-OQIM01000725-OQIM01000725.1-human-gut-metagenome-genome-assembly--contig:-NODE-725-length-12320-cov-2.580989_pt1 | contig 12320 bp, 16 predicted proteins | sample MGYA00242579_ERZ504744 | MGnify/ENA primary metagenome ERZ504744 (study PRJEB26092, sample SAMD00036441) | human gut metagenome | host: Homo sapiens | study: EMG produced TPA metagenomics assembly of...
TGTGGTGTTATACTGAAGATACATATCTGGGAACATTCTGGGCCGTTCGGCTATCTGATCCCCATATGGTTGGTTGTATAAATATGGCGGGGAGGAGCCGGTTGGTTGTGTGAGGTTTTTTCTTTTGCCATCATAGTGAAAGGAGGAAGCTTATGCAGAGGAAGCGGCTTGAGGATATGAATCTTCTGGATGATTTTTTGTTTAACGCGGTGATGACGTTTCCTGGTATTGGTGAGAGGTTTTGCAGGTTGCTGTTGCAGGTGGTGCTGGGGCGTGAGATCGGGAGGCTGCGGGTTGTTGCGCAGAGGCTTTTGGTGGCCGAGATGAGGGTTTTCGCGGGGCGCGGCTTGATGTTCTGGCTGAGGAGGAGCTGATGGATGTTTTGGCGGATCCTTCTGTTTTTGATATTGAGCCGGATAATAATGGTGATGTTGTGAGTCTGAAGGATCTGCCGAAGCGGGTGAGGTTTTACCATGCGATCATTGACAGCCGGTGTTTGAAGAAGGGTGAGGGTTTCGGGAAGCTTAAGAGGGTTTTTGTGATCTTTGTCTGTTCGTATGATCGTTTGATCGGGGTAGGATGGTGTATACGATCCGGAATATGTGTGAGGAGATTCCGGAGATGGAGTATGATGATGGGATGAGGACGGTTTTTCTGAATACGAAGGGGGATGGTGCGGGTGTGCCGGAGGAGCTGGTGGCGCTGCTTCGGTTTATGGAAGATACCAGGGAGGTGAATGCGGTAAATGATGTTTTGAGGGAGTTGCTGGAGATGGTCAGGGTTGTTAAAGATGATGGAAAGGTTACGGTGGCATATATGAAGAGTTTTGAAATTGAGCAGATGTGGATTAATAAGGGGATTGAACAGGGGATCAGTCAAGGAATCGCCCAAGGGATTGAACAGGGAATTAGCCAAGGAATCAGCCAGGGAATTAGCCAGGGAATCGCTCAAGGGATTGAACAGGGGCGGAGTGAAGAGAGGGTGAATACGTTGAGGGAGAAGGCGCGTGCGGATCGGTTGGAGAGGGAGCTGAGGAAGTTGCGGAGTGGGAGATGATGTTGTTTGGTTTTGGGAGAGTTCCCGGGTGTTTGGGCCTGGGGGCTCTTTTTTTGTGGGATGAATGGAGGGAGGGACGAACGGACAGTCTGCCAGCGGGGCGGCTGCAGGGGCGTGCCTGGTGCGGTCGTTTCGCCGGGTCATTCTAGCGTCTGAGGCGCTGTCGTGCAGGGCGCCCATAACTCGCCATGTACGCTGATGCGTACCTGGCTCAGACAGATGGGGCTTACTCTGCGGCTTGTGGCCGCAGAGTACCTTCCGCCAGGTGCCTCAGGCGCCAAGTATGACCAGCGGCTTACTCCGACGCACCGGGTCCCGACCATGCAGCCGTCCCGCTGGCAGTCTGTCCGTTCTGGTTTTTGGGGGTGTGAGGTGTGGTGGTTTGCCGGGAGGTGGTGGGCCATCAGCGCTGCGCTGGATGGCTGCAGGGGCTGAGTTTCCTTGTGATGTGCCGGGAGGTGGTAGGGCATCGGCGCTGCGTTGGATGTGGGTGGGGTGAGTTTTTGGCGATTTGTCGTGAGGGGATTGGGGGATAGAGGCTGTTTTGGATAGGGTGTGGTGTTTTTGTGTAATATTTAAATTTATTTTTGGAGTATTTTGGATTATAATTATGGAAAAATATGGTTGGCCTGATTGGTTGACTGATTGACTGGTTGATTGATATCCGGAGTTTTGGTGACTGTTTTGTGGGACTTGAGAGAAGAGCTTCGGATGTGTGATGATGAGGGTTGTGTGATGAGCTTCGGATGTATGCTGATGTGGCTTGAGAGATGGGCTTCGGATGTGTGTTGATGTGGCTTGTGTGAGGGCTTCGGAGGTTTGTTGGTTTGGTTTTGAGGGTGGTCTTTTTGAGGCTGCCTGGGTTTTGGAGGAGAGTGGGTTGTATGTGTGATTATGTGGTTTTGCCGCTTTTGAATTCGTCTTTTGAGCCTGGGAGGGCTCGGGAGGTTGTTGAGGGGTTTGTGGATGTGGATTTGAGGAATATTGCGCGGGCTGAGCTTTTTTATTTTACGGGGCAGGCGGAGGAGTGTTGTGAGATCACGAGGGGGTATCTGTCCAGCAGGATTATTGAGCTGAAGCTTTCGGCGTGTATTTTGTATGGGTATTCTAATCTGACGCTGGGGAATGTGGCGGCGGCTAAGCGGGGGATGGAGGGAATCCAGTCCTGTGTGAAGATTGCTATGAAGAAGAAGGGTTTATGCGTCCTGTCTTCTGGCGGGGTATGTGGGGGCGGTTTTGCTTCATCTGCCTACGGATGGGATGCCTGCTTTTGGGGAGTACAGCAGGATGCTTCCTGAGGGGCTGAGGCTTTTTGCCACGTATGTGATGGCGCACCATACTTATCTTAACGGGGAGATATGGAGTGCTTATGGGATGGGGAAGGCTGCTTTGTTTATGGCGGAGAGGTCGTATCCGATCAGTATGACGTATATCCACTGTATGATGGCGGTGTGTGCGATCAACCGAAAGCATAAGCAGGAGGCACAGGAGGAGATGCTCCGGAGCTGGGAGCTGGCGAAGATGGATGGGTTTCTGGAGCCTTTTATTGAGCATCATGGGCTTTTGCGGGGGCTGATCGAGGCCTGTATCCGGAACCGGGATCCGGAGGCGTATCAGCGGATCACGGAGGGTGTGATTTCTTCAGCAGGGGCTGGATGGCGCTTCATAATCGGAAACCGGAGAAAGGTTACGGGGGGAGCTGTCGACGATGGAGTTTCTATTGCCATGCTGGCAAGTGGGGATGGACCAATAAGGAGATCGGAGAGCATCTGGGGATTTCCATTAATACTGTCAAGCATTACCTTACGGATATCTTTTGCAAGCTGAATGTCAAGAAGCGGGATGAGCTGAAAAAAATTCATGTTAAAATAGTGACAGAGGCACTTTTTTTGAAAAAACGGGCCTTACAAAACAACTGGTAGTGTTGTATAATAAATATCACGAATAGTCAGATTTATCGGAGAAATCAGGCGAAAAGAACCAGTAAACGAGTAAGTTAAGAAGGAGGAGTTGAAGACTGATTCTCGATAGCATCTGATAATGTCAATATCCTTACCAAAAATGCCTGGTATATTGACACTACAATCACATAAGGGTAAAATACTGAAAAGGTGTAACCTGTTTACTCACCGGCTAAAAACATGAAGCTTTTTTAAGAGAAAGGAATATAAACAGAAGTAAAGTAATAAGAAATACAGTACACGTTAATGCACACATAGGAAAGCGGGAAAGGTATGAAAAAATTAAGGAATAATAAGATCAGAAAACTCCTGGCATTTATGGTGGCTTTGGCGTTGATGGTATCCTGTATGCCGAGTGCATATACGATCTCCGCGAGTGAGGCGTTCGGAGATGGAACGGAGGATATATTTACAGATGGCGAAATTACATCTGAACCAGCGGCCGAAGAATCGACACCGGATGTAAGCAGCGCTGACCAGGAGGAAACGGAACAGGCGCAGCAATCGACGCTTACATATGAAAATGATTCTGTTAAAGTAACAGCAGAGGCACTGGAGGACGGAGCTCTTCCGCAGAATACAGCATTGAAGGCTGACAGCGTAAACGAGAATTCATCCGTATCTTATGATACAGTTTCTCAGAAGCTTTCAGCAGCAGCTACAGACAAGGGCAGCAGCCTGAGAGGTTTTTTTGCGTATGATGTGTATTTTGCTGATGGCGACGGAAACAGAGTCGAGCCGAACGGCAGAGTCAGAGTAACTTTTGAGTACAAGACACCGGCAGCACCGGAGCTTACCGATGCAGCCAGCACGAGTGTAACCGTTGAGAAGCTTCATTATAACAGCAGTACCGGTGATACTGATGTTAACACCTTACAGGCCAACGAGGATCTGAAGGTTCTGAATGTCAACGAGGCAAACAGATCCAGACACTTCAGGTTGAGACTGGCAACGCAGCTGTTTTTGCCGTTATGTGGGATTCTCCTGAGACAGCAGATGTCGAGGCGGAAGCTGTTTCCGGTAATGAGGACGAGGTGCCTATCGCATCAGAGGAGCTTACGGACGGAATGGATATTTCGGACGAGCCTGAGCAGGATGCAGCTGAGACACCGGCAGCAGAGAATCCGGATGCTGAACCTACCGAAGCGCCGGCAGAGGATCCGGATGTGGTGGAAGAACCGGCAGAGGATATTGCGAGCCCGGAGGAGGTTCCGGCAGCAGATGAGAATGGTGAGACAAGCCTGATCGAGGTTCTGGGAGACGATACGAATCTTCGCGTCAGCCCATCTATCGAGGCAGAGGTTCTGGCAACTGTAAACGCAGGAACACAGTTCACACTTCTGGATACCGTAACAGCAGAGGACGGAGCAACCTGGTACAAGGTTTCCTGGGAAGGAACCGAGGCTTACATAAGAAGTGATATGGCACAGGTTGTTGACAGCAGTGATGAGGCAGAAGAGCCTGAGGATGTTCTGGAAAGCGAAGAAGTTTCTTATTCCCAGGAAGTTGGTAATGTAGTTGTAACTGCAACAGCAGCGAAGGGCGTTATTCCGGAAGGTGCACAGTTTGTTGTGACTCCGATCGAGAAAGGTTCTGACCAGTATGCAGATATCGAGAAACAGCTTCACGAGGGTGCAGAAAATGAGAGTTATACAGTAGCAGGTTTTCTTGCATACGATATTAGTTTTCTGAATGACGATGGAACTAAGATCGAAGCGCAGAACGGAAGTGTCAGGGTATCTATAGCCTACAAAGAAGCAGAAATCCCAGAAGATGTAGCTGAAACAGATACAGCACAGGAAAACATGAATGTATCTCTGGTACATTTTGTGGAGGATGCAAATGGTAATGTCACAGAAGTTGTTAATATGAGCAACGATGGACAGGCTGAAGTAAGTACAACCGACAATGGAGAGATTGAAAGTGCAAACTTTGAAACAGAGAGTTTTTCTACTTTCTCAGTTGTATGGTTGGCAGATGATTTCACTTCTGTACAGACAACTAGTAGTTATGGTGTGGAGGAAACTGTTGATAGTGCTAAAAGAGGTATTACTATCAATATGTTTAATTACGATACTGCTGGAATAAATGAAGGTCATTCTTTGAAGTTTAGTAATGGAAGTGATGGAGGAAACGAGGATTATAATAAGTATAGAGGGCCATCTGATCTCTCTCTTGGCATTATGCAAAAGAGATTGGGAGAAGATTCATATCCGATAGTAGATAAGGGTAAAAAAGAGAGTAGTTCGTATTTATTCTCAACGAAGGAAGGTACGGGCAAGGAGTTTTATTCTGATGCAAATTACTTATTTAAACAAGATGCAGATGGTTACTATGAATATGATAGTACTAAAAAATTTTGCACAGTTTAATAAAAAATACAAAAGAGTTTACTGTATATAAGGTACCAGGAAGTAGTAAAGATCCAATAGACCTACAACAAGGTTCGAAACATGGAAGTTTCTTTCCATTCAATACATTAGGTGATCATAAATACTGGGGTATTCCTCAAATTTCAGAAAAATCTCCAGATTTCCATTTTGGTATGACAATGTCAGCTAAATTCATTCAGCCAAAAGACGGAAAAATTAATGGTAATAATATGGTATTTGAGTTTTCTGGAGATGATGATGTATGGGTTTACATCGATGGCGTTTTGGTGTTGGATATTGGTGGTATTCATAATTCAGTGTCTGGTTCTATTGATTTTGCTGAGGGTACAGTTAAAGTTGGTAGTAACAATTATACTTTAAAAAATTTATTTAAAGAGGCAGGAGCAGAAAAAGAAGGAGATTTTGTTAGCAGAAAGGATATTTTCAAAGATTACACAGTGCATACAATTAATTTCTATTATCTCGAAAGAGGTAAGGGTGATTCCAACTGTAAGCTTAAGTTCAATCTTCCAACAGTTCCGGATGGGTCTGTTAAGGTTCAGAAACAGTTGAGTAATACAGATAAAGAGAAGTATGCAGATGTAAAGTTTAAATTTCAGTTACTTGTTAAGGATGAAAAAGAAAATTATGTTCCATCAACTCCTAATGGTATTTTAGACGATGGTAGAAAAGTTGAATTCAGTGAGGATAAGGTATTTACATTGAAACCTGGTCAGTACGCAACTTTTTCTGGACTTAAGGCAAATACGAAATATAGGATTAAAGAACTTGGTGTATCAAAGAACGAATATGATAAGGTTTTCATCAATGATGAAGTGACAACAAGTCAGGATGGAAATGTTATTTCTAACGAAGCTACAGTTGGCAGTAGACCATGGGTAATTTTTTACTAACAAGTGTAGTGAGAAAAATAGTCGTAAGCTGTGTATTACCAAAAAGATTAAAGGGGATATTCCTGTAAATGATAAATTTGATTTTGAGATAAAGTTGAATGGTCAGAAGTATACAGGAAATTATTATCTGCAAGATTCTGAAGGAAATTATTATACAAGTGAAAATGGACCATTAAAGAAGGCAAAAAATAAGACTGATGTGTGGAAGTGCAGTTAATGGTGTTGTTTCTTCAGTTCCTGCAGGATACACAGTAGTTCTTGAACAAATTTTAGCTGGAACAAGCTTTGAGGTTAACGAGATCAATCTTAATCCAACGGATTATGGAAATCCTGAGTACAGTATTGAGGCGGCAGAGGATGTTAATACAACTGATAAAGCATCAGGAAAAATTGAGTTAGGTAGTGATGCGAAGGTAGCGGTTACTAATACACGCAACAATGTAGCCAGTCTCGAAATTACAAAGGTAAATACAAGCAATCAGTCATTACCTGGAGCAAAATTTACTCTTACATTGGATGGTGATTCAGCGAAAACGTATAATGTAACATCTGATGAAAATGGTCTTTTGAAGTTTGAAAATCTTTCAGTCGGAACTTATACATTGACAGAAACAGAGGCACCGTCTGGCTATGTTAAATCTACAGAGAGTTATAAAGTAAAAGTATCAGTTGAAAATAATAAGGCAACTGCTAAGCTTTATAAAGCAGATGGTACGAATGAAATTGAGAACAAACAGATCATTAACTACACTGAGAAGGAAGAAGCCGAAAATAATCTTACCAGTAGCAAAACAGCCAAAGTTGTTGATTATGAGAATAGAATTTATAAGATTAATCTGAATGCAGAAACAACTGGACGCGAAGGAGATGTGGAGGCACAAGGTGCGAGTGTAGTAATGGTATTGGATGCTAGTGATTCTATGAATGATAGCATAGCTAATACTAATACTAGCAAGCTTGTAGCATTACAAAATGCAGCGAACACTTTTATAGATACCTTAAAGTCTAAATCACCGGAGAGTGAAATAGCAATAATCTGGTATAGTGGAAGTGAGGGAGGTAATACTTCAATAACGAATTCGAAATTTAAGCAATTAAACAACAATGAAGATGTGTCAAGTTTAAAGCGTACAATTGATAACAAGGATGCTTCCGGTGGAACACCAATGGGAGTTGCATTGGCGACTGCTAGAAATCAGTTATCAAGTGCAAAGCACGAAAAAAATAAGTATGTAGTGTTTATGACAGATGGTTTGCCAGGACATAATAATAATGATAACTGGAATTGTATGGTTGCCAATAATGCAGTTAATAATGCGAATTCTATAAAAGAACAGGCAACTTTGTATACGGTTGGTGTTGGGCTTAATGATGCGGGTAGTTTTAACTGGAAATTAGGACATTCTTCTACATCAAGTAACAGCGGACACGGATACAAATACGAATACTACCGTCATAAATCAATAACCGGAAGCGAATTTCTGAGCCAATATATAGCAACTAAATCTAGCGATGGTACTAAGAAGTATGCGTATGATACTAGTGTCTAAACGACTTAGTAAACACATTTAATGTTATTGCTGGTAGTATTGGTGATTTGTTTACAGTGCAGCCTAAAGAAATCGTAGATGTGATTGATGCAAGATTTAAGCTTACGGATGATGGGTTAAATGATTTGGCAACTAACAGTAGGCTGGGAACAGGAAAAATTAAAACCAATAACGACGGATCGAAGGAAATTATCTGGACAGATAGTACTACAGGTTCGGTAGTGGGAAAAGTTACGATTGTTGAACGGGGTGACGGTACAACTAAAATTACCTGGAAAGAACAGGCGGCCAGAATTGGAAATGCAGCCACAGAGAACGAGAATGACAAAGGTTGGAATGCAAGTTTCCGGATTCAGGCGAAAGACGACTTCATTGGTGGAAACATGATTCCTACTAATGGTGCAGATTCAGGTATTTATCTGAATGGCGGTGGTATTAAAGAGTTTGAGCAACCATCTGTTAATGTTAAGCTTCTTAATTTAAATATCGGCAGTAAAAAAATAACAGTATTCAAAGGTGATCCAATAACGGCAAAGAATTTTGGAAATGAACTTGCTGAAACGATAAAAGTTGTACAGCTCAATAAAAAGGAAACTTTAACGGCTGTGGAGCCTATGGATGCTGGTAAGAATAGTGTTAAATTACCTGATTTGGAAGATGCTGATATTAAGAAATTAAATACGGATAAAGAGTTAACCATTGGCAGTGAAGGACGATATCAGTATATATATCCTGGTTCTAAGGATGCAGTAGGATATTTCACTTATACTTATAAAATAGTTAGGGGAAATGCTGATGAGCACCTTGCTAATTCAGTTGGAGAAAAGGTGGAGGAGTATCAGTTAACGGTTACTTATCATCCATATTCAAAAGAAGTAAGAAAACAAAAACTAGCTAAGATTAAGGAGCCGGATGAAGAAGTATATACAGCTGAAAATGCTCCAAAACCTGATTTAGTTGAACAACCAAAGGGTGGAATTAGTGTTGATTCAAGTGTAGCATCAACAGGCACTTATACTGTGAAGGTGATTGCTGGTGAATTGCAGATCGTTAAAAAACTGGATGCACAAGCTGAGAAGGAAGAAACATTTAGATTCACAATTACAGACAAAAATGGAGATGTTGCAACTGCAACTGCAAAGATTGCAAAAGGCGGAAAAGAAGCAACTGCAGTATTTGAGCTTGTAGGTGAAGCCAACGCAAAACTTGAACTTGATAATAAGAAATTAAGTGAACTGTCCCGAGGTGATTATGTAGTTAAAGAGTCTTCAGACAACACTAGTTATGAATTACAGAGTATTGTAACAGGTGAAAGAACCAATTGTGACAGTGCAATTGCTGAAGATTTGTCAAATGGTATTACATTCACTATGGGAACAGACAAAAAGCAAAATAAGGTTCCACAGAATGGAAATACAACAGACGGACGAGTTGGAATTGCCGAATTCACTAATAAAAAAACAGTTGTGAATATTGATTTTGAGAAAGTTGATGCTGAGACCAATACAAAGAAGTTGTCAGGTGCTGAATTTGATTTATATAAAGCTAATACGGACGGAGAACAAACAGGTGATCCGATTAAGCAGTATGTATCTGACAAAAATGGAAAGGTTTCTATAGAGAACCTTCCAATTGGAAATTATGTATTGGTTGAAAGAAAAGCACCAGCTGGATATCAGTTATCTGCAAAACCATGGAAAATCATAGTAGGAAGCGACAGAAATATAACGGTAACACATGGTGATGATACTGTTAGTCCAAAGGGTAATGAAAAGATTTACCAGCTTACCAATGCTAAACTTTATTCATTACCAAACTCCGGTGGTCCGGGAACCTATGGATTTACAATCAGTGGTGTAGCGATTCTTGCAACTGCACTCCTGTTGTTTATAAATAATAAACGAAGGGAGGAAGAAGCAAAGAGATCGTAACACATTAATTGTAAATGCCGATGAAGGGCGAAAAAGAAAAATGCAGAGAAAGAAAGGAGCAAACCTTATGAAAAATTTATTTAAAAAGATTGGTGCATTATTAGTGGCAGCGGTTATGGTACTGTCTATGTGCACAGCGGTATTTGCAGACAAGGTAGAAGATAAATACACAAATGATATTACTGTTACAAATTTAGCAGCTGATGTAAATACTACATTGAAGTGTATAATATTATCTATCTTGATTTGACTGGTGGAAATCAGACATGGAAGGTCGTTGATTGGGCTAGTCCTTATGTCTCAGAAGATGATAAAACCGGTGCATTCAAGATTACTAATTCTAATGGATTAAGAGATGCAGCAGATAAACGGGAAAGCGCAGATCGTACAGAGACAGAAACTGGAACAAGTCATGTATTTTCTGGACTTCCAATCGGTGCATATGTTATTCGTGCATTTGATACCAAAGGTACTTATGGTCTTATGGTAGCAAATACTTACAAAGATAATGATACTTATATGGCTAGTGAATCAGCTAACGTAGCTGCTAAAATGTCAGAATATAGGGTTACAAAAGAGGCAGACGATAAGTTTGTTCACAGAGGACAGGAAGTAAACTTTACAGTAACTACACAGATGGCACCAAAGAAAAATGAAAAAAATGAGGATTTAACAGAATTTAAAATTACAGATACTTCTACAGGATTAGCTGAAAACAGTTTTAAGATTAAAGAAATTACAATTGCTGGTGCTAAGAAAACAATTGCAGGTAATAAAGCAATTGCTACTAAGAATAGCGAAGGCAAGATTGTATACACTGTAGATTTAAGTGACTTTATTGAAAGTATAGCGGCTGGTGCAACGGTTGTAGTAAAATATAGTGCAGTCGTAGAAAATGATCACACATATAACAACAGTGCTACAGCAAGTGCAAATACTGTTGCTTATACTCCGAGTGAAGTAAATGGTTTTATGGGAAATGTTACTTTAAAGAAAGTTGACACAAATAAAAAGCCACTGAATGGTGCAGAGTTCCAGTTATTAAAGGTAACTTCTGCTGGAAAAGAAGGTGCTGAGGCAACAAAAACACCAATTAATGTTGTGAAAGTAACAGATGGTGAGTACAAGGTTGCTCTGGATGAAGAAGATGGTGCTACAACTACATTAGTAGTAGCAACAAACGGTACATTAAAAGTTACAGGTCTTGCTGATGGCAACTATGAATTTAAAGAGACAAAAGCGCCGACAGGTTATAAAGTAAATTCTGATAATAAAGCATTTACAATTACAGCAAATGAGGCGGCTGAAGTAACTGTTGATGCAGGTGAATTTGTCAATACAAAACTCTCCTCCCTTCCATCCACAGGTGGCATGGAACATACCTCTTCACTATCATCGGTGTTGTAGTTATGGCTGGCGCTGCTGGTGCTTTCTTCATCAGCCGCAGAAAAGGATCCGAGGAGTAATCGTTTGATTGCCGGATCGATTCAATTCAAAAATTATTTATAAGCAACGACAAAGCAAGTATTAAAATAAAGTAGTAAATCTTTTACCGCCCGGCCCTTTCGGGGGCGGGAGTGGTAAATACAACAGTATGGAGAAACCTATGAGAAAGAATAAGAAGAAAAATTATATTGGACTTGGTTTGCTGTTTCTGATAGGGTTGTCCATACTGCTGTATCCAATGGTCAGTGATGCCTGGAACCGGTACAGGGACAGCCTGCTGATCAGTAATTATAGCAGCAGTGTTTCTTCGGATGAGAATTCGGAGAAGATTGACAGTATGTGGAAGGCAGCGCAGGAGTATAACGAACAGATCAAGCAGGAAAGTGTGCCGGATGCTTTTTCCGTGAGGGATGGCCAGACGGACAGTACATATGAGTCTCTTCTGAACCTGAATGGTGATGGAATGATGGGGTATGTGGATATTCCTGTGATCGATGTGAGCATTCCAATCTATCATTACACGACAGATGAGTCTCTGGAGAAGGGTGCCGGTCATTTGTTCGGCAGCAGTCTTCCGGTTGGCGGCAAGAGTACCCATTGTATTTTGTCGGCACACAGAGGACTTCCAAGTGCGAAACTTTTTACAGATCTGAATCTTGTGGAAGAGGGAGATGTTTTTTACCTGCATGTGCTGGGTAAGACTCTTGCCTACGAGGTGGATCAGATTCTTACCGTTCTTCCGGAGCAGACAGAGTCTCTGGGTATCACAGAGGGTGATGATTATGTAACACTGGTTACGTGTACGCCTTATGCGGTGAATACGCACAGACTTCTGGTGAGGGGACACAGAGTTCCGATGAAGGCTGCGAAGGCGGTTCAGAAAACAGAGAAGAAGGTTACCGGAATCACCAATCCGACGCTTCCGATGCTTGCTCTCTGTGTTGTGATCGGAATTGTGATCGCGGTGATCCTGGTTGCCGGTATCAATTCTGTTCAAGAACAAAAAACGACGCAGGAAATAGTTTATAGGAACTGAAAAAAGAAAAAAATGAAAAAGAAGCCTTCTGACATCAAATGAGGCTAAGAATGC
>ENA-OQIM01000726-OQIM01000726.1-human-gut-metagenome-genome-assembly--contig:-NODE-726-length-12306-cov-1.393054_pt1 | contig 12306 bp, 11 predicted proteins | sample MGYA00242579_ERZ504744 | MGnify/ENA primary metagenome ERZ504744 (study PRJEB26092, sample SAMD00036441) | human gut metagenome | host: Homo sapiens | study: EMG produced TPA metagenomics assembly of...
CAAATACATCGACTACATAGATTCCTGGGGACGATGATCCTCGGCCACAACTTCCCGGCAGTCCGTGAGAGCGTGCTCAAAGCCTGCGAAAACGGGTTAAGCTTCGGCTGTGCGACAGAGATCGAGGTCGAGATGGCAGAATTTATCTGCGAGCATATCCCGCATGTGGAGATGGTTCGTATGGTCAATTCCGGTACAGAGGCCGTTATGAGTGCAATCCGTGCCGCAAGAGGTTTTACAGGAAAAGACAAGATCATCAAATTTGCAGGATGCTATCACGGACACAGTGATGCACTTCTTGTAAGTGCAGGTTCCGGCGTGATGACCAGCGGAGTTCCGGACAGTGCCGGTGTTCCGAAGGGATGCACCCAGGACACCATGACAGCAGTTTACAATGATCTGGACAGCGTCAGAGCACTTCTCGAGGAAGCTCCGGATCAGGTTGCGGCCGTGATCGTAGAGGCGGTTGGAGCAAACATGGGCGTTGTCCCGCCGAAGAAGGATTCCTTGAGGGACTTCGTACTCTGTGCGACCAGTATGGAACACTTCTTATCTTTGATGAGGTCATCACAGGATTCCGTCTTGCATTTGGCGGGGCAGCAGAATATTTTGGCGTAAAACCGGATATGGTTACTTACGGTAAGATCATCGGCGCAGGAATGCCGGTCGGCGCTTACGGTGAAGAAAAGAGATCATGCAGATGGTTTCCCCGGCCGGTCCGGTTTACCAGGCAGGTACCTTAAGTGGAAACCCGATCGCCATGGCAGCAGGACTGACACAGCTCAAATATCTTTATGAACATCAGGAAGTTTATAAAGGATCTGGAAGCAAAAGGTCAGAAACTCTATGGAAGCATGGAAGAGATCCTCAAGGAAACAGGAAGCCCGTACCAGGTAAACCATGTTTCTTCTCTGGGAAGCATCTTCTTTGCGACAGAGGAAGTAAGGGATTACACTTCTGCAAAAGCTTCCGACACAAAGAAATTCGCAGAGTATTTCCTGCACATGCTGAAAAATGGAATCCACCTCGCACCGTCACAGTTCGAGGCAATGTTCCTTTCCACAGCACACAGTGATGCCGTGATTGAGGAAACTCTGGACAAAGTCAGAGGCTTTTTTACAAAATAAAAACTGAATAAGGATTAGGATCTGTCCGCAGGAACTCATTTTATTTATTTTTGGGAGGGCACTTATGTTTCGGATCGCAGTATGCAGCAGTCAGACGAACGATAAGAACGAAACCAGCAGGACCATACAGAAATGGATAAAACGAAATATCACAGCAGATGCAGAGCTCTGCCAGGTGGAAAGTGTAGAAGAACTTCAGAACATCATGGAAACACAGCCGGATAAGTATAACTTTTGCATTATGGATATGCCTGCCTTAAGAGTGCTTTTGAGGCGCAGACAGAGCAGAAGAAGCATCCATTACTGATCCATGGGACAGATTCGATCCGACATATTTTTGTGGAAGATATCATGTATGCAGAGAATTCCCTGCGGCGCATCACTTACACGCTGTACAACCGGCAGAAGATCATCAGTGTCCGGCGGGCGGGAAGTTTCGAGAGCGCAGTCGGGGAAATTGCAAAGGCACAGGCTTTTATGCAGCCGCACAAGTCTTTTTTGTCCAGCTCCGGTACATTTCCGAACTGGGGACAGATCATATCCTGATGGCAGACGGCAAGAAGATCCCGGTAGCACAGAGCCGCCTGGTCACGGTACAGAGCAGGTATCTGCATTATCTCACACAAAGAACGAAAGCATGAATAAAAACTCCACAGACTGTTTGATAAAAACGGTCTGCGGAGTTTTTTATATGCATATCGTGGTCTGCGCAGAAACAAGGCGCAGTGCGCAGAATCAAAGAACAAGAAGTGTATAAAATCTGCTATGATAACACTACAGAAGAAAAAGAGATGCGTGACCGCTTCTTCAGAGTACCTGAATATTTTTTTGGAAAATGCCTGATGAGTTTTTTCGGCAGTTCTTTGAAAATCAAACAGCAAAGGAAGGAGAGGTGGCGTTGAACGGTAAAAAAAGAATCACAAAGATACTTGCCATGATAATCTGCCTGATCTTCTGCACCAACCAGGTCGCAGTTTATGGGGCGGAACTTGTTTCGTTTTCCGATGGGGTGGAAGAGCAGGGAGAGATATCATCTGCAGGCATAGAAGAAATGGATTCTTCAGAGACAGAAGAGGAGGTATCAGCTGACAACAGTCCGGGTGATTCAGAAGGGACGGAGATTTCGGAGGAAGATTTTTTAGATAACAGCACAGAAGAGAATCCACAGGAAATGCAGGGCGATGGATCTGAAGGCACTGCGGATGCTGCGATTGAAGATGATCTGCAGGACAGTACAGAAGATGTGCAGGAAGAAGTTTCCGATGCGTCAGAAGAACTGTTTCTCTCGGAAGAAACGCAGGATGTTTTTTCGGCAGGAGCTGACAATATCCCAGCCTATTCATCCGAGATCAGCCAGGATATCTACTGGCAGGACAACAACGAAGGCGCACAGGCGGGACGTCTGAGTGCAGACGAGTATGCAGCGTGGTTTATCAGTACGGCAAGGTGGAGGTGACATATCAGGATTCTGACAAGACACAGAAAACACAGATCATGAAGGTGAGTGAACTTCTGGTGAATGGTCAGAGCGGGATCACGATGGAAGATCTTGAGGGAACCGGACATTATGTGATGCATTTTGCACAAGATTCACTGAAAGGAAGTCTTTCCGTTACAGGAAGCGATGGCCAACTATTTAATGCGACGATTCAGACGATCACACTTCTCCCGCCGGATCCGGAGACAGACAGAGACTATCCACAGATGATAAGCTGGCACAGAATTATAAGTTTCTGAATGTTCCGGGCGAGAAAGTGAGGGAGGAATACACCTCTAATAAAAAATATCGGGTTTGGATGGTATTACATCAAAAAAGATGGATGTTACTACACATGTGGAGATCCGCTGTGGCGATATGAGCTGTGGCAGTGATCTGACAGATGCAGTACAAAAGGAACTGTATCTTCAGTATCAGAAAAAGAATCAGGATGTGAACACCATTTCCAGTTCGCTGGAACAGACTCGAAATGCACAGGTAAAAGAACAGAAAGACGGAAGCAAAGTTGTTTCCATGGACATCACAGTTTCCGGACTGCCGCAGTATCGTATTGACGGCACGGAGATCCTCTATGATATCCGGGAAGGTGATTCGCAGGATTATCGCCTGAACAGCTATGATCCGGGGGAGGGAGATTATTTTAGCATTGATTACAACAACACAGATCTCTCCAATCATGGCACAGATACTACAGCGGTTTATAATGGTGGAACGATCATCCTGACGCGGCGCGGCACGGCTTCCTATCAGGCAGAGAAAGAATGGAAGGATGCGGAGGACTGTACAGAGCGGCCGGAAGTATCTTTTACCCTGTGGCGTTACAGCAAGCGGGGGGATGCGAGTTACCGGAAGGCATCTCAGGTGAAAAACAAAGAAGGGGATACGCTGAAATATGTGATCCCTGCAAACAGCACTGAAGACAGCCAGAAGATCACGTTCGAATATTTGGCGAATCCTGGAGCAGGAAGTGTATGCCTGACAGAGCAGGAAGCCCTGCCGAAATATGATCCCGAAGGATATCCCTATGTGTATTTCACACGAGAACGCATGGAGAATAATGGAAAGTATGAGCAGGTTCTCGGGAAGATTACTTACAAAAAGAATGGAGACTTTGCGATAAAGGATACTCTTCCAGATGGAGTTACCCGTGAAAGCACAGACAAAAGCATCTACAACGACGGCACGGTCAGCAACGTTCTCACCGGAACGGTAACGGCTGATTACACTAAAACCTGGCGTGCTCTTGCCTGGCAGGGTGAGCTTACGGATGTGCGGGTAGAATTTGCGCTGCAGGCCAAACATGTTGAAAGTTATGGAACAGATGATGACCAGTGGTACACAGTACAGGAAAACGATGCAGATGTGACACAGAGCCTGTCTGGATTCGACGAGGAAATGACCTCCATGTCCGGGAGCAGAAGCATGCCGAAATATGACAAACTTGGACATGAACTGGAATACCGATGGATAGAGATTGGAGTATATCAGGGAAATGATACCACGAATCTGCTTAAGAAAGATGCAGATTCCGGGAATGCTTCGTTTGTCCTGACGCAGAAAAACAAAAAAGTTTCTTATACTTCTTCTGTGGAAAGTGTGCTTAAGGAAGACGGAAGTTATCATTCCGAGATCGTCAACCAGATAGAGCGAAAGGTAAATTACAAAGTTGTCAAAAAATGGCAGGAGCCGAAGGCAATGAGACAGAAGCACCGGAAGATGCGAAGATCACACTGGCACTGCTTCGGCAGGATTCCACCAATCAGGTAAAAGAACTTGGCACACTGACTCTGGATGGAGAGAAGGACAGTGTGGAAACACAGATCCAGGATGAAGAAGGGAATGTGATCCGTGCGGCAGAGACAGAAAGCTGGCAGGGGGAATTTCTTGATCTTCCTCTCTATGATAAGGACGGACGCTGGCACGATTACCTTGTAGTGGAAAAGGACACAGATGCTTATCGTGTCATCTACGGCGAGGTTCAGTTTGATGAAGAAACTTTAACTTATTACAGGGAGATCATCAACCGTCCAGGTGCTGGGAATTTTCAGTTTATCAATGTCCGGAAGGAATGGATCGACGACAGCGACGCGGAGCATCGTGGTGACGTGACATTTACGATCTATCAGCGAATCGGAGAAAATGAGTTTCAGGAAATCCAGACAGTGACGCTTAAGGCACTGGATTCTGGCAGAAACAGGTGGAGATCCCAACGGATCTTGATCTGAAAAATATCCTGGTGTTGGAAACGTCTGTTTCACATACCGGCAACAACGGAGAAGCAAAAGTCCCCTGTGATCTGTCATCCAACACTGCCAGAGACTATAGCGGTGAAGAAATGGAACAGATCTGGAAACGCTATCAGGACAGTTCTTCCGCGCAAAATCCGGCGATTTATTATCATTCGGATGAACACTGGTATCGTGTCATGTTCCAGACGAAAAACATCGAGGGGATTTCCTATTATACCATCACAAACCAGAGACTTGGAAGAATCCTTCTGGATGTGACAAAGAATGGATCGATGGTGACGGAACCAGAAGGACCGAACTGCGAGAAGCTCTTAAGACGCAGGGGCTTGGTCTTTATGCGAAGCTGATCTGTGACCAGGCAGGTGTGATAGATTATCAGAAAGGGACGATCAACACCGGAACAGGTGAGCACGCTCCTGTTGATGCAGATGGAAAAACAGTTTCCATGTATCAGGAGATCAGCATTGACACGGCGGTAAAAAATCAGAAATTTTATTTCTATGATCTTCCAAAATACGATGAGAACGGATCTGTCGTTCACTATTCCGTGAAAGAAGTCTATGCAAAAAAGACTCCTGACGGCAGTTATCAGGAACTTTCCCTGAATGAATTAAAACAGACCGGGATCACAACAGAATACACTTCCCTTACTTCCAGTAAGTATCAGGTAGGAGATTCCCACACAAAAGACCAGCAGCATTTTTATCTGAGAAACAAACTCAGCGGAACGAAGAAGGTAGTCTTCCACAAGCAGTGGAAGGATCATTATCGTTTCGAAAAAGGCGACCGCCCTGACATTTATCTGAATCTTTACCGTCAGGTGCATGAAGCAGATGGAAGCGTGAAACTGGAGCTGTTTTACAAAGATCATCTCTGGCGGCCGACAGAAGAAGGAGACAGCCATTATGACTGGACTGTCGATTTTGACAATCTGCCGAAGTATGATGAGTATGGATATGAAATTTTGTATTATGCGCAGGAAAAAATGCATGTCAACGCCGAGCTTTTTTGATTACACAACGGTGGAATATCTTGATCCGGAAAAAATCTGATCGGAAATGAGGAGGGATTTTTGGAAGAAGTGACGGAGGACACCCGTCTGGCGCAGCTGTCTGATGGAAGCTGGATTCTTGGTGAGAACGGAACTTTTGTCAATCGCTTGAAGGAAGATATTCGAATCGAAGGCAAAAAGATCTGGGGAAATGTCCCGAGAGGTTTTGACAAAGCGGTACTTCCAAAAGCAACCTTTACCATTTACCAGAAACTGGAAGAAGAAAAGGGAGAAGGCAGCGAATGTGCATCCGTTACGATCAAAGACTGGTCGAAACAGTATGTCAATGCAGCATACCGTTTTCTTCTGGAATATATGGGTGAAAACCGTAACCGGATCGATACAGATGCAGATGCAGACAGAAACTGACTGCCGAAAGTGCAGATGGAACAGATCAGAAACTTCCTCTTTATGATAAGGATGGAAGACGATATTCCTATACAGTCAAAGAAACCATGGAGGGGATACCGAAAGACCGGGAAGGAAAGGTGTTTTTACAGCCGGAGATCCATAACTTTATGGTAGAGAATTTTTATGAAAGTGAGAAAGGAAATCTCACCGTTAAGAAAATTCTGGAGGCAGAAAAGACAGAAGAAGAAAAATATCCTTCTGTAACCTATGTTCTGACCCGTTGTTATATGGGAAAAGACGAGAATGGAAAAGATGTACTGAAGCGGGATATATCCTTCAAAAGATGTTAACGCTTGATTATAATGAGTTTTCTCCTGTTGGAAAAGATACAGGATTGGCATCCGCAGAAGGAACGTTTGAGGATCTGGAAATTTATGCACCAAGTGGCGAGAAATTTCAGTACAGAATTGAAGAGAAAAAAATATCAGAAACTTATGACAGTTACAGTCTTGCCTTTGCAAAGCCGGGAAACCGTGACAAAGCTGGCAGACTGATCCGGGGACAGACCGGAGATCAGCTACAGGGAGAAGAAAATCCACAGGAATATAGGGTAGAGAATCTGTATGCTTCGGATGATGAAGAAAAAATTCCAGATGCGACGTTTAAGAATGTTCTCAGCGATGACAGAATTGTGATCGAAGGAACCAAAAAATGGGATGACAACAATAACCTTTTTGGTTCCGTCCGTCTGTGGATGAATTGAACAGTCAGGGACTTATTTCGTTTGAGTGATTCGTTATGCAGAGGCACAGCCGGGAATGAGAAATGCCATCGGAAGTGCACTATATCCATTAAAAGTTGTTGATGAACAGGGACATAAACCATATCAGATTGTCTGGGAAAAAAGTGAAAGGAAAAAACGACAGATATCTGTTTCAGATTACAGGAACAGATGGAGAACTGGAAAAGTATGCACCAAATGGAATGCCATGGAAATATGGTATTCGTGAAATATATGCAAGGGACAAAGAAGATGGACTTCCGGGTTATCGCGACAATACGAGAGATTACTGGTGTTATTTTTATGGAAAAAAATATTTGCTGAAAGAAGATAAAACTTATGAAGCAGAGGTAGCAGAGACAACCGTTACCAATCATGTCCGGGTAGTGACTGCACGGATTGAAAAGAGATGGCGTACACTGGATGTGAAGCATAAAGATGCAGAGAATGCAGACCAGGTATTTTCTGAAAGACCTGAAAATATCACAGACAAATCAGATATCCGGGAATCTACGGGAGCAGATTATCTGGGATATTACCTGTCATTGCAGTTTGTATTGCAGGGAAGGGTAAAAGCCTGCTATAACGCGCAGGGAGAAAATGTTGCGCTGGAAGAACCTTCTTCTGGATGGGACTGAAAGAATTATTTAAAGGAAGCAGGAAAGAAAAAGGCTTTGCACAGACACGACCGCTTCAGGAAATTCTGAAAGATCTGGTACAGGAAGATGCATCTGTTACAGTATCTGAAAATGGCGTGAATGTTATTTTGCAGGGGTATATGAAAGATAATACATGCTGGATGCATAAGCTGCAATATCTTCCGAAATATGCAAAAGGTGGAGCTTACAATAAAGAAGGCTGTTATTATGAACTGGAATACAGGCTATGTGAAGAAAACATTTCTTTCAGGCAGTCGAAGGATGCGGAAATCTTATTTAAAGTGGATTTAAGTAAGGCATCACTTTCAGAAACACCAGATGGCATCTTGAATGAGATCATCAGCCGCGGAACAGGAAAATTTTGATCCATTTTGTGGATTGGGATTTTTAGAGGAACTTCCGGTACGGATTATTCCTATGGAAATCACGAATCAGACAGTTTATCTGTCTGGGCAAATGCATTTCCGGTTACGAGACTGAAAGTGAGTAAGGTATGGAATGATACCAGTAACGTGTATGGTACCAGGGTATTAGACAAAAATGGAAACTGGACGGTGAGCTTTGCAGTACAGAGGCGGGCAGTTAAACTGGAAGCTGGATCAACCTGGAAATCTCCCTGGCAGAATCTGTCTTCCACGGATAAAACAGGAAACAAAACAGAAGTCAGAATCACTTTGAGCGGCGAAGACAATGTAGAGGCAGAGGACATCAATGAGAAATCAACAGAACTTGGAGGGCTTCCTGTCTATGGTATTGAGAGTATTGACGGAACATATCAGGTGGTTCGATATGAATACCGTGCAAGAGAACTTAATACAGATGGAACAATGATTACTGAGCCAGAGGGAGAAACTTCTGTAAATCATGCGTATTCTGGATCTTTTTCAGGTGGGATTTATGATGTGGATTATCAGGATGGAAAGAAAAAGAATAATGAGACAGATGGTGACTGGAGATATCGTTATATAACTACAGTTATAAATTCTTTTGATCCGACCGTGCGCTATGCAGAGAAAAAATGGGATTTGTCCCAAATTCCGGAAAAATTCCGAGATGAATGGAATTGTCCGGAAATCACGTTGGAAATTCAGTATCAGAAAGCAGATGGAAGTTATCAGTCTTTCAGCAAGAGGGCAATTGTGGTGCTGAATGGAGAAAAAGATAGTGGAGTAACACAGGATACTTCGAAGGATGGACTGCTTCCGGCATATGGAGAATACGATTCCTGGAAAGCCATCTGGAAGGGGCTCCCGGAATATATTCCGGGATCTGCCACGATAAAAGAGGATGGAAAGGATGTCACTGTCTATCACGTCAGAGAAAATCATGGCGGATACTATCAGGAGGAAGAGAAAAATACAGCAGAAGGCAAAGAAAGAAACGGTGAAACGGAAAAGACGGCGTTTTGCTTTGTTAATACGCCTACAGAGATTCAGGCATCCAAAACTGCAGATCTTGGTGAAACAAAGAAGTTTAACCTGAATGACCGTATCTTCGGGTTTACACTTACGAATAATGGAAAAGTTCAGGGAACTTATCACGCAGTGATTGCTACGGAAACGGAGAAAGAAAATGGAACAGCAGTAGTAACAAAAGAGCAGAAAGATATTACTGTTGGCAGGGAATTTTACCTCAAAAACAACCAGACCATAACCATCTATGGACTGCCAATCTACGGGAATAACGATGGAAAAAACAAGATCACATATTATATAGAAGAAACAGATTCTTCAGGAAAGAAAAAAGAAGATGGAAAGGATTTCGGATATGTACCGGGATTCCGTACCGAAATTGAAGCAGAAAATACAAACCTTTCTAACTCCGTCAGTGGAAAAGTGGCGGAGCACAATTTGCAGATACAAAAGAAACACATCCGTCATTTGCATTCAGAAATATTCTGGAAGGCAGCATTGAAATCATCAAAACAGACGGTACCGGCAAAGCACTTCAAAATGTAGAATTTTTGCTGCAGTACAGAAAGATGATGGAAAAACAGACGAAGACAGTGAAGCGGAATACCGGAATCTGGATGCAACTGTGTGCAGTAACAGAAATCTGGTGCGAAACAACGGTATTGCAAAACAGATAAAAATGGCCGAATTACATTCCGGGGTCTGAAACTGGGTTACAAATATCGCCTGACCGAGATCAGGCCACTTGCAGGAACCCAGGGACTTGAAAATCCGATTACGGATATAGAACTTCCAATGCTTCTGGAAACGAAATCTGGAAACGAAATCAAACCAGTAGCAGAAACTCAGGCAGGTTTGTCTATGTAAAACTGAAATATAAGATTTCAAATAATACATTCACAATGCCGATGACCAGCGGAAACGGTTTCTTCTGGCCAGGTATTCTGGGACTTATTGCTACAGGTATCGGAGGTGCGTTCTGGATCAGCAGTGGAAGCAGAAATAGAAACAGCAAAAAGAAGGGAGAGTATGCAGAATGAAAAAAGGAATTCTGAAATTTTTTGGCTGGTACGGCGGCCATCGCTACGTTGATAGGAGGAGCACCGCTTTCTGTGCAGGCAGCAGCGACAGATACACCAAAGGCGACACTAGTGACAGATAAATATTATAAAACATTGCTTGGAGAGGAGGATGAAGAATCGGAAGCTCCATCTCTGAATCAACATTTAAAAAAAGTACAAAAAATGGAAGTGAAAGTAAGGACCTATTGATGGAGTAGAGTTCAGATATGCAAAAGTCGGTGATCTCTATCAGATCGTAGATGGAAATAAAATTTCCATGGCGTATGGTGTGGAAGCTGCGTTTTGCAGCTACGTTTAAAATCACTGCAGCAGCGGATTATCACATAACTGAAAATGGCGATATGTACTATTACAAAGATATTAACGAAATTAATACACAATATTTGCAGAGTATTAATTTACAGACAGAGACTTCATTGAAAGATATATAGGAGGAACTGCTTTTACTTCTGTAACAACAGGCTGTGATGGAAATGCCAGTGGCACAGCTAAGATCGAAAATGCGGACTATGGTCTGTATGCTGTAGTAGAGTGGAGCTCTGCAAATGCGAGTATTAATGGAGAAAAGGTATCCCTGACGAATATTCAGAGTCCTTTCCTCATTGCACTGCCTACGTATGTCACTACAAATGAGGGAGAAGCTTACTGGGAAAAAAATGTAACAGCAGAGGTCAAAAAACAGCACCGACGAACCGGAAACAGAAAAGAAGATTGTGACAGCAAACGAAGATAAGACAGATGGAAGTGAAAGTGTAGACGATACAGACATTACTTCCATTGGAGACACTGTTCATTTCCGTCTGAAAGGAACAGTTCCGAATATTCCAACCGTAGCCAATGGAAATAAGGAACAGTTCAAAAAATATATTCTTGTGGATAACCTGAGCAAAGGTCTGACACCGGAAACAGAGGAAGATGGAATTCAGTTAAAAAATGTAATTGTACGTACAACAAATAATAATTATTCACTGGAGAACACCGATGAGGTACAGTATTATACTACAAAAGTCGAAAATTATACCGGAACAGAACCGGAATATATAGGTGGCAAGACAATTGCTGTTACCCTGACAGAAGAAGGCTTAAAGGATCAGTAACTGGGCAGCAGCTGATGCAGAGGAAACAACAAAGGAAATCTATTTCTATTACACGGCAGTAGTAAATGAAAATGTAAAGATCGGACCAGATACTCAGATCAGCGAACCGGCAGGAAACCCGAATGAAGTAAAACTCCAGTATAAGATCGGCAGCAGTGCAGACATGGAAACGGATTGGGATAAAGTTACAGAGTATACATTTGGAATCAAAGCAGATAAACAACTGGCAGGAAGTGCAGCAGCGGTAACAGATTCCAATAAAAACGCGATCACGTTCGTTCTTTATTCCACAAAAGATGGAAAGGCAGAAACAACAGGCAGAACCTATTATGAAATGAAAAAAGTAAGTGATGGTGTTTACCATGTAACTTCCAAAACAGAAACCAGTGCAGAAAACAATACAAAAATACATCCGGCAGCAGGCGGTGCACTGAATATCAAAGGTCTTGAAGAAGGAACATATTTCCTTGAAGAGCTTAGTACCGTTTCAGGCTATAATCTCCTCAAGGCACCGGTTAAGATTAAGATTACAGCAAAAACAGGAAACAATACCTATGTATTGGATGGAAAAGAAGAGAATAACAATCAGTATATTGGAACAATCAGCCAGGATGGCAACACAGACGGTATCTTCAAAGTAACGATCAACAATATCAAAGGCTTCGAACTTCCATCTACCGGCGGCAGCGGTATCTGGTTCTTCGTTCTGGCAGGTGCGTTTGCCGTGGCAGCAGGATGTGGCTACTATTCTATGACCATCCGCAAAAACCGTGCAAAATAAATGAAGACTAGGAAAAAACGCCCGCTTCTGGTCCCAGGATTTCTGATCGGAACAGGTATACTTCTGATGGCATATCCTTTTTTCAGCAATTCTCTTTATGAGCACAGGCAGGAGGAAGTCATCTACGAATATCAGAAAGAAACCGACAAAATGGATACAACACAGATCCATCAAAATGCTGAAAGAAGCAAGAAGAAATATAATGTAAAAACTGAAAA
>ENA-OQIM01000727-OQIM01000727.1-human-gut-metagenome-genome-assembly--contig:-NODE-727-length-12303-cov-1.217723_pt1 | contig 12303 bp, 21 predicted proteins | sample MGYA00242579_ERZ504744 | MGnify/ENA primary metagenome ERZ504744 (study PRJEB26092, sample SAMD00036441) | human gut metagenome | host: Homo sapiens | study: EMG produced TPA metagenomics assembly of...
TGTGATAGTAATGGATTGGATCAGTCGAAATTATTTTAAGTAAAATAATTGAAAAAAAGTATGGGCCAATAGAGCATAAAAGTATATATTTTTTTTGATTAGTTATAATACATATACGAAATAAAAATAAGGAGGCATTTGGCGTGAAAATAATTAAAAGAAATGGGCAAGAAGCAATTTTTGATGAAGTAAAAATTACCAATGCAATTATTGGTGCTAATAAAGAAGTTGTTGAAACAGAAAGACTTTCTGAAGAAGAAATAGATAATATTACAAATGACATTAAATATAAATGTCAAAAAATGAAAAGAGCATTGAGTGTTGAAGAAATTCAAAACTTAGTAGAAGATGAATTAATGAAATTAAATGCTTTTTCTGTTGCCAGAAAGTATATTACATATCGTTTTCAAAGAGCGCTAGCAAGACAATCTAATACAACTGATGATCAAATTTTAAGTTTGATTGAATGTGCAAATGAAGAAGTTAAACAAGAAAACTCTAATAAAAACCCTACAGTAAATAGTGTACAAAGAGATTATATGGCTGGAGAAGTTAGTAAAGATTTAACAAGAAGAATTTTTACTTCCAGAAGATATTGTAAAAGCACATGATGAAGGATTGATTCATTTCCATGATGCTGATTATTTCTCTCAACATATGCATAACTGTGATTTAGTAATCTAGAAGATATGTTACAAAATGGAACAGTTATTTCAGAAACAATGATTGAAAAACCAAAGAGTTTTTCTACTGCATGTAATGTAGCTACTCAAATTATTGCTCAAGTAGCAAGTTCTCAATATGGGGGACAAAGTATTACATTATCTCATTTAGCACCATTTGTTGATGTAAGTAGACAAAAGTTTAGAAAAGAAGTTAAAGAAGAATTTGAAACTATTGGTTTAGAATTAGATGATGAAAAAATCAATGCTTTAGCTGAAGAACGTTTGAAAAAAGAAATTACTAAAGGGGTACAAACAATTCAATATCAAGTTGTTACTTTAATGACAACAAATGGACAAGCACCATTTATTACTGTCTTCATGTATTTAAATGAAGTACCTGAAGGACGTTTAAGAGATGACCTTGCTATGATTATTGAAGAAACACTTAAACAAAGAATGAAAGGTGTTAAAAATGAAAAAGGTGTTTATATTAACACCAGCATTTCCTAAATTAATCTATGCTTTACAAGAAAACAATATTGAACCTAATAGTCAATATTATTATTTAACAGAACTTGCTGCAAGATGTTCAGCAAAACGTTTAGTTCCTGATTATATTTCTGAAAAAGTAATGAAAGAATTAAAAGTTGATCAAAATGGAAATGGTCAATGTTACCCATCAATGGGATGTAGATCTTTTTTAACACCATATATTGATGAAAATGGTAAACCAAAATATTATGGACGATTTAATCAGGGTGTTGTGACAATCAACTTAGTTGATGTGGCTTGTTCATCAAAAAGAGATATGAACAAATTCTGGCAAATATTTGATGAAAGATTAGAATTATGTTATAGAGCTTTAATGTGTAGACATGAACGTTTAAAAGGAACACCTAGTGATGTAGCTCCTATTTTATGGCAACATGGAGCATTGGCTCGTCTTAAAAAAGGTGAAACAATTGATAAATTATTATACGGTGGTTATTCAACAATTTCTCTTGGATATGCTGGATTATATGAATGTGTTAAATATATGACAGGTAAATCACATACAGATCCAAGTGCAACACCATTTGCTATTGAAGTGATGCAACATTTAAATGATGCATGTACAAAATGGAAAGAAAAAGAAAATATTGATTTCTCACTTTATGGAACACCAATTGAATCAACAACTTATAAATTTGCGAAATGTTTACAAAAACGTTTTGGTAAAATTGAGGGTGTTACAGATAAAAATTATATTACAAACAGTTATCATATCCATGTAACAGAACATATTAACGCCTTTGATAAATTAACATTTGAATCTCAATTCCAAAAATTATCACCAGGTGGAGCTATTTCTTATGTAGAAGTTCCAGATATGCAAGATAATATTGATGCGGTATTAGCAGTTATGAAACATATTTATAATAATATTATGTATGCTGAATTAAATACAAAGAGTGATTATTGTATGGCTTGTGGATATGATGGAGAAATCCAAATTGAAAAAGATGAAAATGGTAAACTTATTTGGGTATGTCCAAACTGTGGAAATAAAAACCAAGATATGATGTCTGTTGCTAGACGTACATGTGGTTATATTGGAACTCAATTCTGGAATCAAGGAAGAACACAAGAAATCAAAGAACGTGTATTACACTTATAGAGATGAAATTTTCATCTCTTTTTTTCTATTTATTAACCAAAAACCAAAGAATGGGAAATGGTAAACAAGAAATCTTGAAGGTATTAAAAAATCTTTAGAGGGCTCTCTTAAAAGATTAAAAACAGATTATATTGATTTGTATTATTTACATCGCGTTGATCCTAATGTACCAATTGAAGATATTGCGTATTTAATGAAGAATTGTATTAAACAAGTGAAAATTAAACATTGGGGGATATCAGAAGCAGGAATTGAAACCAAGCCCATGCAATATGTCCTTTAACAGCCGTAGAGAGTGAATATTCAATGATGTGGAGAGAACTAGAAAACAAACATATTCCTTTATTTGAAGAATTAGGAATTGTTTTTTTACTTTTGCTCCATTGTGTAAAGGATTTTTAAGTGACGCTTATGATAAAAATGGTTTTCATGTAAAATTAAATGCACCAAGATTTAGTGAAGAAGCGCTTAAAAAGAATCAAGTAGTTGTTGATTTAGTTAATAAAATTGCAAAAGAAAAAAAGGCAATAGTTGCACAAATTTCTTTGGCTTGGGTATTAGCACAAAAAGATTTTATTGTACCTATTCCAGGAACAACAAAGTTGGAAAGATTAAAAGAAAATATTAAAGCCACCGAAATCAAATTTACAAAAGCAGAAGTTGAATCAATGAATGAAGCATTATCTCAAATGAATATCGAAAGTAGAAGATTTGAACCAGATTCAGATTTTGAAAAAAGAGTTGATTTATAAAAGGCGAAGATCATTCTTCGTTTTTTAATTATGAAAAAAATTTAATGAAATTTGATAAAATTTGTAAAAATATGTCATTATATCCAAAAAATATGTAATACTGAAAGAAGTGAGGAAAGGAGAATAAGGTGAAAGACATTTATTTATTACTAACAAAATCAGATACTTTTATTTCTAAAGCAATTTATTTAGTGACGCAAGACAGTTATACACATATCTCTATCTCTTTTGAAGAAAATTTACAACCGATGTATAGTTGTGCTAGAAAATATACTTACTCTCCAATTCCTGCGGGAATTAGAAATGAGTCATTTGAAAGGGATTCTATAATAAAATCAAACATATTCCTTGTGCATTATATAAACTTACTGTTAAGAAAGAGATATATTATAAGGCAAAATTTATTTTAGAATCTATTTTTAAATCATTCTCAAGATTATAAATATAATTTAATGGGATTAATTTTATGTAAATTGGAAGTTCCTTATCGTAGAAATCATTATTATTTCTGTTCAGAATTTGTAAGTGAAATCTTGGCTTATAGTCAAGCTATAGAATTACCTAAGCTTCCTTGTTTAATGAAACCATCGGATTATTTATTATTTGAAGAATTAGAGTGTTTATATCAAGGAAATATTAGAGAACTTATAAAATATAGAGGATTATGTTAAAGGATGATACATCCTTTTTATTATATCAATAGAATCTATAAAGAATTGTTGTATAATAGGAAAATATGAAAAGAGGAATTGAAATGAATTATGCAGAAATTAAGAATTTTGATATCGCTAATGGCTTAGGAGTTAGAGTTTCTTTATTTGTATCAGGATGCACGCATCACTGTAAGAATTGTTTTAATCAAATGACATGGGATTTTAAATATGGAAAAGAGTTTAATCAAGAAGTAGAAGATTTAATTATTGATTATTTAAAACCAGAACATATAACAGGATTGTCTTTACTTGGAGGAGAACCAATGGAACCAAGTAATCAAAGAGCGTTATTACCGTTTATTAAAAGAGTGAAAGAAATTTATCCACAAAAGGATATTTGGTGTTATACAGGTTATCTCTTTGATCAAGAACTTTTAAGTGAAAGTCGAGCAAGATGTGAAGTAACTGATGAATTGTTATCTTATATCGATGTTCTAGTAGATGGTAAGTTTTATTGAAGAACTTAAAAGATTTTAAGTTTAAAGTTTTAGAGGATCGTCTAATCAAAAGAATTATAGATGTTAAAACAAAGTTTAGAAAAAAGATGAAATTATTTTATATAAAGATTTGAATGAAAATAGAAATTTTCAAAAATATGAATAAGACGATATACACTACATAATTAGATAAAATTATGCTATAATATTTTCGTTAATTATAGAGGGAGTAGAATATGATAGGATTTTATAGTTATACTGTCATTCTTACATATTTATCATTAGTTTTTGCAATGGTAGGAATCCACTTATCAGTCATTGGACTTTACCAATGGTCATTTATTTGTTTAATGATGTGTGGTATTTGTGATACCTTCGATGGAATGGTCGCAAGAAGTAAGAAAAATCGTACAGAAGAAGAAAAGAAGTTTGGGATTCAAATAGATTCTTTATGTGATCTTATTTCTTTTGGTGTTTTTCCAGCAATACTAGGATATAATTTAGGATTATCTTCAGTAGGATGGCTTGCTATTGAAATACTTTATGTATTAGCAGCAGTTATCCGCTTAGCTTATTTTAATGTTACTGAAGAAACAAGACAGCAACAAACAACAGAAAAAAGAAGTATTATCAAGGTTTACCAGTTACAACTTCAGCCTTTATTTTACCTTTTGCATTTGCTTTAAGATATGTTATTTTTGGTTTAGATTACTTATATGGAACTTTAATGTTAATTACAGGTATTTTATTTGTTGTTGATTTTAAAGTGCCAAAATTAAAAGGGAAAGGACTTATTGCACTTGGTGTTCTAGTTGTTGTAGAACTTGTGCAAATTCTTTGTTTTTCATGATTAAAGATCGTCAAGGACATATCGTTAAAGAATTAGAGGGTCAAAATAAATTATTAAAAAAATTATATAGCACATCTGCTGGTAGATGTGCTTTAAAAATCTTAGTATCACCATTTGTTACGCACTTAGGTGGTTTATATATGTCTTCACCATTTTCAAAGACAAGTATTTCTTCGTTTATTAAAAATAATGATATTGATATGAGTCAATATGAAGAAAAGAAATATAAAAGTTATAACGATTCTTTACAAGAAGAATAAAGGATGGTCAAAGATCATTTGACGACTCTAAAGATGTATTGATGGCCCCTGCTGATAGTAAACTTACTTACTATCCAATAAATGATGATACGATTTTAGAAATCAAGGATACAAAATACCAATTAAAAGATTTATTACAAGATGAACATTAGCTAAAGAATATGACGGTGGAATATGTCTTGTATTTCGTTTAGCTGTTGATGATTATCATCGTTATAGTTATGTAGATGATGGTCAAATTGTTTTCCATAAGAAAATCAAAGGTATTTTTCATACTGTTAATCCTATCGCAAATTGATTATTATCCTATATACAAAATGAATAGTAGAGAGTACACTGTGATTGATTCAAATAACTTTGGTAGAATGAATTCAAATGGAAGTAGGAGCAATGATGGTTGGTAAAATTGTCAATTATAAACATAGTATTGCTACTAAAGGAGAAGAAAAAGGTTATTTTGAATTTGGTGGATCAACAGTTGTATTGATTTTGAAAAAAGATACTGTCAAAATAGATGATGATATTATAAATAATTCTAGTGAGAACATTGAAACAAGAGTATTACTAGGACAAACGATAGGACATAAAGGGGTGTAAAGATGTCGAAGGTTATAGCAATTACAAATCAAAAGGGTGGCGTTGGTAAAACAACGACAAGCGTTAATTTATCAGCTGCACTTGCGAAGATGAATTATAAAGTGTTACTTATAGATATGGATCCTCAAGCAAATGCAACACAAGGTATTGGTATCGATAGAGATTATATTGAATTATCAACGTATCATGTTTTAACAGGAGAAGTTGGTTTAGAAAAAGTAATTCAACATTCTTATATTGAAAATCTAGATGTTGCACCAGGAGAAATAGATTTAGCGGGGATAGATTTAGAATTAGCACATGTAAAACAAGGAAGAGAAGTGCGTTTAAAACAATCATTAGATAAAATTAAAGATTATTATGACTTTGTTTTTATTGATTGTCCACCAGCCCTTGGTTTATTAAATACAAATGCATTAACTTCATGTGATACAGTACTTATCCCAGTACAATGTGAATACTATGCACTTGAAGGTTTAACACAATTGTTAAATACAATTAAAATTAACACAAAATCATTTTAAATAAAAAACTTCTATTGAAGGTTTATTATTAACAATGTTAGATCAACGTACAAATTTAGGATTGGAAGTTTCTCAAGAAGTAAGAAGTATTTTAAAGAAAAAGTTTATAAAACTGTTATTCCAAGAAATATTAAATTATCTGAAGCACCAAGTGCAGGAATCTGTATTTTTGATTATGATGGATCTTCTGTTGGGGCTCAAGCTTATAAAGAACTTGCAAAGGAAGTGTTGAGTAGAAATGGCTGAGAAAAAGAAAAAATTAAATAAAGGATTAGATGCTATTTTTGGTGGAGATATTACATCATTAATTGATGATATTGAACATAATACACCTGAAAGTAGTCAAGAAAAAATCAAATTAGATGAAATTAGACCTAATCCTTATCAACCAAGAAAAGTATTTGATGAACAAGCTTTAAATGAACTTGCTTTATCAATTCAAGAACATGGTATTTTCCAACCAGTTATTTTAAAGAAATCTGTTCAAGGATATGAAATTGTTGCTGGTGAAAGAAGATGTCGTGCAGCTAGAATGGCACATTTAGAAGAAGTTCCAGCAATTATTGTTGATTTTAGTGATCAACAAATGATGGAAATTGCTTTATTAGAAAATATTCAAAGAGAAGATTTAAATGCTATTGAAGAAGCACAAGCTTATCAAACGATGATGGAAAACTTAAACTTACACAAAATGAATTAGCTAAACGTATTGGTAAGTCAAGAACTCATATTACAAATACACTTAGATTATTGAATTTACCTGAAAAGATTCAAGAATATGTATTAGATGGTTCTTTATCAATGGGACATGCAAGAGCTTTAATTACATTGGATAAAGAAAGAGCATTAAAGATTGCTAAAAGAGTTATTGATGAAAAGTTATCTGTTAGAGATGTTGAAAATATTGTGAAAGGCTTTGAACTTCAAGAAGCTAGAAAAAATAAACCTAAGGTTGAAAAACCTAAAGAATATCAATATGTTGAAGGATTACTTAGAAAAAAATATCGTACAAGAATTAAAGTTGATGATAAATCTATTACTATTAAATACTCTGACACAGATGATTTAAATAGATTATTAGAATTAATGGGTGTTATTGAAGAAAGCTAAACTTGGGTAAAACCAAGTTTTTCTATGCGAAAAAAACATAGTAGAATGCAAAATCAATATTGTACATTTAGACTTCTTTATTTCAAAATATAAGTAAGAAAAGAGGTCATATTATGGAATATCAAACATTAAATAACGGATTAAAAAATTCCTACAATTGGATTTGGTGTCTTTAGAGTACCAGATAAAAAAGAATGTGAAGAATCAGTATATCAAGCAATTAAAGCAGGATATCGTTTAATTGATACAGCAGCTTCTTATACCAATGAAGATGCGGTTGGTGCAGGTGTTAAAACGTGCTATTGAAGAAGGTGTTTGTACTAGAAAAGATTTATTTATTACTTCTAAGATGTGGGTACAAGATATGAAAAACTATGAAACTGCAAAGAAAGCAATTGATGCATCGATTGAAAAAAGCGGTTTGGGTTATTTGGATTTATATCTTTTACATCAAGCGATGGGTGATTACTTTAGTGCATGGAGAGCTATGGAAGATGCGTATAAAGAAGGAAAATTAAAAGCAATCGGTGTTTCTAACTTCTATGCACATGTTCTTGTCAATTTTGTAAATACAGTAGAAATCAAACCAATGGTCAATCAAGTAGAACTTCATCCATACTATACACAAGAAAAAGCTTTGGAAACAATGAAATATTATAATGTTATTCCAGAAGCATGGGCACCATTAGGTGGAGGAAGATATAATCCCTTTGAAGATGAAATGTTAAAAGAAATTGCAGAAAAACATAATAAAACAGTAGGACAAGTAATACTTAGATGGAATATCCAAAGAGGAGTCGTTGTTATTCCAAAATCAACACATGTTGAAAGAATTAAAGAAAATATAGATATCTTTGATTTTGAATTAAATGAAGAAGAAATGAAACAAATCTCATCATTAGATATGGGATATTCAGGATCAAGAGCTAAACATTTTGAACCTGATTTTGTAAGAATGGTTTTAAATAATAAGATTCATGATTAATGCACTTACGTGCATTTTTTCATTATTAAAACTAATTTTATCGCTTATATTGACAATAAATTTGAATTAAGTTAAGATAACGAAGTAGAAATAAAGGCAATGAATAGACAAGTAATAATAGCCCTTCATTCAAAGAGAGTCTTGGTTGGTGGAAAAGATAATGAAACTATTATGAATAAAGACTAGGAGCTGCATCTTGGATGTTTTGATAAGATGACGTAAGCCACGTTATAGGCAAGACTATTAATAGATAGTTATTGAGGTTAATAGGGTGACCTATTAATGAATTTGGGTGGTAACACGATTTAGCTCTCGTCCCATGGGATAGAGAGTTTTTTATATTTTAGGAGGATATTATGGAAGAAAGAAAGTTTAGTGAACAAGAACTTGTTCGTAGAGAAAAAATGCAAGAACTTATTGACAAAGGGATTGATCCTTTTGGTCAAAGATTTGATGTGACAGCTTATTCAAAAGGTATTAAAGAACAATATGGTGATAAAACACATGAAGAATTAGAAGAAATGGCTGTAGAAGTAGCTGTTGCTGGTAGAATTATGACTAACGTCGTAAAGGTAAGTATGTTTTATGCATATTCAAGATAGAGATGGACAAATCCAATTATATGTAAGAAAAGATACTTTAGGTGAAGAAGTTTATGAAATCGTTAAAAAAAGGTGATATTGGAGATATTATTGGGGTTAAAGGTACAGTATTTATGACAAATACTGGAGAAATGTTCAATTAAAGTAAGTGAATATACACATTTAACAAAAGCATTACGTCCTTTACCAGAAAAATTCCATGGTTTAAGTGATATTGAAGAAAGATATAGAAGAAGATATGTTGACTTAATCATGAATGAAGATGCTAAAAAAATTGCGTTTACAAGACCAAGAATCATTCGTTCAATTCAACATTATTTAGATAGTAAAAACTATGTAGAAGTTGAAACACCTGTATTAAATCCAATCTTAGGTGGAGCTGCAGCAAGACCATTCGTTACTCATCATAATACATTAGATACTGATTTCTATTTACGTATTGCGACTGAATTATCTTTAAAGAGATTAATTGTTGGGGGTATGGATGCTGTTTATGAAATTGGACGTTTATTTAGAAATGAAGGTATGGATAGAACTCATAACCCTGAATTTACTACAATTGAAGTTTATAAAGCATTTAGTGATCTTGAAGGAATGATGGATTTAACTGAAAGGTATTATTTCTAATGCAGCTATGGAAGTTAATGGAACTTATGAATTAGATTATAAAGGACATCATATTTCTTTAGCTCCAGGATTTAAACGTGTTTCTATGACAGAAGCTATTAAAGAAAAAACTGGCATTGATTTCAATGAACATATGTCATTTGAAGATGCAAAAAATTAGCTGAAGAACATGGTATTGAAGTAGAAGCTCACTTTGGTTATGGACATATTATCAATGAATTCTTTGAAAAATATGTAGAAGAAACAATTGTTGAACCAACATTTGTATATGGTCATCCAATTGAAATCTCACCACTTGCTAAAAAGAATTTAGAAGACCCACGTTTCACACAACGTTTTGAATTATTCATCTGTGGAAACGAATATGCTAACGCATTTACTGAATTAAATGATCCAATCGATCAATATGAAAGATTTGCTGATCAATTAAAAGAAAAAGAATTAGGAAATGACGAAGCAAACGAAATGGATTTAGATTACGTAGAAGCTCTAGAATACGGTTTACCACCAACAGGTGGAATGGGTATGGGTATTGATAGATTAGTTATGTTATTAACTGGACAAGAATCTATTCAAGAAGTAATCTTATTCCCTCAAATGAAACCAAGAAACAAATAAAACAACAATAAAATCAACATTTTTTTGATTTTAAATTTGTGATTAACACATCAAAATAAGACACATCTATTGATGATAAATATACTTAAAATAGTACTTATTTAGGTATAAAAATCATTAATTAGATGTGTCTTTTCTTATTAAAAGTATATATTATAGCTAATTGGTTTTAATAATGTTAAAAAGCATGAGTAGACAAATTTCTAGATAAAATATTATAATAGCAATATGAATGAAAGAAATTACACAATATTAAAATATTTAAAAGAGAACGGCGAATATGTGACTTCAGAAAATCTAAGTGCGTTATGTAATGTAAGTACCAAAACAATATTAAAAGACATTAAATTAATAAATGAAGACATGAAATCAACAAAGAATTATATTGATGTCAAAACATCTCAAGGATTAAAATTAGTTATTAATAATGTTGATGAATTTATTAATTTATGTAATTCCTATCGCTCTTTACAAGATTCTTTTGTTTTTTAGTGTTGAATGAAGAAGAGATATGGATTCAAAAATATTTGATAGAGTCTAATGATTGGGTTAAATCAGAAACATTATGTGAAATGCTATTTGTTTCTGCTTCTGTATTGTCGCAAAATCTAAAGGGAATTAGAAAATCACTGTCAAAATATGATTTAAAATTAGTACAAAAACCACATTATGGAATGAGAGTAGAAGGAAGAGAATTTAACAAGAGATTATGCTTAGCAGCAATATATATTTCTTATATTGATCAACGCGATGATTTTCCAGGAAATCAGTTTAATTCTAATGATTTGTTAATGATTCAAAATATTAGTCAAATTCTTGAAAATGTAATGGTCAAATATCAAATTTCAATGTCAGAAGTATCTGTTCAAAACTTTATTATTGTTATTTTTGTATCATTAAAAAGAATTAAACAAGGTATTTTATTGAAAGCTACAGAAGAAATGATTATTGATATTTCTCGTTGGACTGATAGTGTTGTTGCTGTAGAATTAGCAAAACAAATTCATAAACACTTAGGAATTGAGATGAGTGATCAAGAAATTGTATCTCTTTCAATACATTTAGCATCAAAGAGAATTATTAGAAATTTTGATGAAAGTATTCATCGTATTATCAAAGATTTTGATGTTAATCAAATTGTAAATACTATGTTAGTTAATATTCAATCACAATGGCGCATTGATTTTTCTAATGATAATGAATTAAGAGATTACTTACTTTTACATCTTATTCCATTAGAGGTTCGTTCAAGATATAATGTAGTTCTTCGTAATCCGCTTATTGATAAAATAAAACAACAAAATATATTGGCTTATCAATTAGCTGTTGCTGCATGTAATCATCTTGTAGATTATCATGGAAATAATTTAAGTGATGAGGAAATAGGATATATCGCGTTACATTTAGAACTTGCTCTTCTTAGAAAGAAAATAAAAGATAAAAAAGAACATTCTTGTAATGTGCGGTGTAGGAAGAGGAACATCAAGTACTTTAGCGTATCAGATAAAGGAAATGTACGGAAAATTTATAAATGAAATTCAAACGGTTGATTATATTGGAATTAAAAGTTATGATTTTGAAGATGTTGATTTTCTTATAACGAGCACACCGATAAAAAATAAGTTGCCTATACCAGTAATAGAAGTTAATTATTTTTTAAATAATAATGATAAAAAAAGAATACTCTCCTTTTTGGATGATCAAGATAGTTTTCATATGCAAGAAGTAATTAAGAGGAAATTTAATAATTAAAAATATTAATGAAGAAACAAAGGAAGGAGTTCTTTCTTATATTATAAAAAATACTTTAGGAAATGAAAGTATTTCAAAAAATTGATTGAAGAGGATTGTATAGGAAACTATGAATTAGAAAATATGCTCGCCATCTTATCTTGTTGTGTTGATG
>ENA-OQIM01000728-OQIM01000728.1-human-gut-metagenome-genome-assembly--contig:-NODE-728-length-12290-cov-2.522980_pt1 | contig 12290 bp, 18 predicted proteins | sample MGYA00242579_ERZ504744 | MGnify/ENA primary metagenome ERZ504744 (study PRJEB26092, sample SAMD00036441) | human gut metagenome | host: Homo sapiens | study: EMG produced TPA metagenomics assembly of...
CTTTTGAAGCTCTTCTTTCTTCTGAAGGGCTTCTTTCTTTTCCACTTCTTCCGCCTCGGCCATCAGCAGCGTCTCCTGCTCTTTTCGGTTCTCTGCTTCCACTTCTTCACCCAGATGCTCTGCGTTTTTTTTTCCTGCAAAAGCATCTCTGTTTCCCGGTCTCTGCCATTTTCCTTCTGCAGAGCTTTCTTTTCCAGAAAGCAATACAGCGGCAGCTGTCTGTAGATCTCACCATGCCTGAAAAAATCTCCCGGAAGGACAGCCACCACCCCCAGGAAGATCAGCTCAAAACCACGCAGAAAGCCCTCTGGATATTCGTCACCCACGATCACCTCTTATGGTATTTTATGACCTGTCCTCTTCGATTTAGACTATCGGAAAAAGCCAGATTCAGTCCCTCGGAAATGGTAAAGCTTAAATATCGTACCGTTTCATCCACATCCTTTGGTGTTACAAACATGGTGTAAAGCTTCGGTGAGATCATTCTTCCAGAAACTCCTTCTGCTCATCCTCCTCCAGTGCCTCCAGAAGCTCTGCCATGGAATCATGGACAATAGTAGCCGCATCCACCACAGTCGGAACACCGATCCCGATCACACGGACCGAAAGATTTTCTTCATTCAGGCCTTCCCTGTGATTCCCCACGCCGGAGCCCGGACTAATCCCGGTATCCGTGATCTGGATCGTCCGGTTAAGTCTTGTCGTACTTCTGGCCGCCAGCGCATCTACGGCGATCACCAAATCCGGCTTTGTCTCAGAAACAACACCCCGAACAATTTCCAGAGTTCCATTCCGGTCTGTGCCATCACACCCGGAACGATCCCGCTGATCTGATGCATTTTCATATGTTCATTGCTCTTCAGCCCATATTCCCGGATCACATGCCTTGTCATATGAAGATTGGAAACTGCACGAGGGCCAAGGGAATCCGCAGTAATCTCCTGATTTCCAAGGCCTACCACCAGGATCGACTGCTGCCGTCCGAGATCGATCAGCTCCCTCAAATGATGTGCCACCTCTTCCGAGATCTCCCTGTGATAATCCTCATCCGGAACGGAAAGATCCGGTGCCTCAATGGTAATATAGGTCCCCTGTGGTTTCCCATGTCCTGGCTCCATTTTCCGTTGTGATCCGCACTACGGTAGTCCGAACATCCTTTTCCTCATCGTATCTTTCCCTGATCTCTACTCCACGTACTTCTACGTTTTCCGCCTGAAAGCGTTCCGTTGCTTCCAGCGCCAGGTCTGTTCTGATTCTGCTCCTTCCAGCCATACTCTCATCCTCTTTTTCTGTAAGATTGCAAAGACTTTTTCGCTGCTGCCTGCAGCTTTTCCGGTGTTTTCCCTTTTATTATTTCCCCTTTTTCCCATAAATATGTATCATTTCCCCTTTTCCACACAGCATCTGGTATTTTTTGCATATTTTTTTGGAATTTTGCGAAAACATCTTGACATTCCTGTGCACGTATAATAATATATATAAGCATGTTTCATAGGAGCGCCCGTGTCTGTTCCTGTGAATGTAATTTAATATTATATTTTTAAGGAATCGGAGGTGTACGAATTGGCTAACATTAAATCCGCAAAGAAGAGAATCTTAGTTAACAGCACTAAGGCTGCAAGAAACAAAGCAATCCGTTCTGCAGTTAAGACTTCCATCAAGAAAGTTGAGACAGCAGTTGAAAATAAGGATAAGGCAGCTGCAGAGGTTGCTCTTAAGGACGCAATCTCCACAATCAGCAAAGCTACATCCAAGGGCGTTTATCACAAAAATAACTGCGCCAGAAAAATTTCCCGTCTTTCCAAAGCTGTCAACAGCATTGCGTAATAGACCACGGAATATTTTAGTTATAAGCTTATAAGTAAAAGGAAAGACAGTCGAACCGTCAGCGACTGTCTTTTTTGTATATAGATTTCTGTTTTGTATATAGCTTTCTGTATTGACCAAAAGGAGTTTTTTTATGATATCTCATCCCTTTCCCTACCGCATTATCCGCAGTAGCCGGAAAACCCTGGCGATCCAGGTCAGCGTTTCCGGTCAGGTGACTGTCCGTGCTCCGCACACAATGCCAGATTCCACCATCCAGCGTTTTCTCTCCCAGAAAGAAAGCTGGATCCTGAAGCACCTCTCCCACTCTGCCTCCAGGCCGGCACAGCCCCAGGCTGAAAACCCGCCTCTTTCGGAATTCCGCCGCAGTTATTATATGGAATCCGCCAGAAAAATATTCAAAAGAAAAACCGCAGCCTACGCCAGAAAAATGGGCGTAACCTACGGCCGTATCACGATCCGGGAACAAAAAACCCGCTGGGGAAGCTGCACCAGCGAAGGAAACCTGAATTTCAACTGGCGGCTGATCTTCGCCCCGGAAAAAGTCCTGGATTATGTTGTAGTACACGAACTTTCCCACAGAAAAGAAATGAATCATTCCCCTGCCTTTTATGCAGTGGTGGCATCTGTGATGCCAGAGTATAAAGCCTGCGAAAAATGGCTCAGGGACAACGGAGCGACCCTGTGGCAGAACCCGTCTCCGTAAAACTCAGGCTCTCACTGCTCTCGCCGAGCTATACTTCACGATCAGAAGCTCCACGCTGAGCACATCTCCAAGTGTACCTGTCTTTACCGCCTCTTCCGCATCCACAAAATCCCGCACAGCATTCTCCAGCTCTTCCACAGTGTAGGATCTGGCACAGGATGCCAGATTCCGCACAACAAAAGAGGGTACTCCCAGTTTGGAAGCGATCTCGGTCTGAGAAAGACCCTCCTGTGACATTTTCTTGGTCAGGCAGATCTGACGAAACTGTTTCGCCAAAAGAAACAATATCCGCATCGGCGGTTCCCGAAGGGTCAGAAGGTCATAGTACAGATCCAGGGCCCGCTTCTGGTTCTTCTCCGTCACCGCACGCACCATATCAAAGATCTTATTGGTTGTCTGCGTGGTACAGACAGCCTGGATATCTGCAGCCGTCACAACATCTCTTCCGACCGTATAGGAGATCAGCTTTTCCAGCTCCATCCTTATATTTCCCATATCTGTTCCCGTCATGGTCAGCAGAAGCTCCACATCTCTCTGGGTGATCCTGCGGCCATTTTTCCAAGGATCCCTGCTGCCCACCGCATAAGAGTCTTTTCATCCTGCTGTTTAAATTCCCCGATGCTGCCGCAGGCTTTTACCGCCTTGTACATACGGCTTCTTTTATCTACTTCAGACTCGCAGAACACTAGATACAGATAATCAGGCAGAGCTTTCATATAATCTGCCAGTTCCTCGCATTTGTTCTTAAAGAATCCCGTATCCTCAAGAAGGACTACTCTTCGCTCTGCAAAAAAGGGCATGGTATCACAAAGACTCAAAAGCTCCCGGACATCGATCCCCTTCCCCTCATATCTGGTAAAATTCATGGTATCATCGTCCGGGTTCAGAGCCTTCACCAGATTTCTTTTATATTGTTGTTTCAGATAGCTTCCTCACCGTAAAGGAGATATGCCTGCTTAAATTTTCCTGTTTTAATATCTTCCTGAATATTCTTCAATCTCTGTACCCCTGTCTGATTTTCTCTGTAATCCAGTTTATACGACAACTGCCGGAAATGCAACACCCAAGCAAAAATTTGACTTTCCACCGGATTCATGCTACTGTAAACAGGTACATATTCCGGCAGATCCGTTCTGTCAGCGAAATATGTGGAAGGGAGTGTTCCATTATGGAAAAAAGAAGAAACAGCAGAACAAGCAACCTGAAGAGCGCAACCACCAAGGCCAAAGCTACCGTGAAATCAACTGTAGAAAAGATTGAAAAAACACCTGCAGCTGAAAAAACCGTTAAAGCAGTCAAAAAGGCAACAGAGACTGTAGCAGCCAAGGCACCAGAAGTAGTAGAAGAAGTTAAGAACACTGTAAAAAATCATAAGATCAGCGGCATCACACTTGAAATTTTTGAGACATCCATCACAGTTGCCGACCTTGAGGCAGCTGTTAAGAAAGATGCAGAAGCAAAGGGCCTGAAAGGCAAAGAGCTCCACATCTATGTAAATGCAGAAGAAAGAGCAGCTTACTACACTGCTGACGGAACGGGTTCCGACGATTACAGGATCGATCTGACCACTCTGTAAGCTCCGGCGGATCTGTTCCGCGATCGCTTATATGCCGGTCTGTCTGTGACATTCCGGAAACGCAAAAAAGCCATGCACAGGACATTTTCATCCGGTCCCGCTGCATGACTTTTTCTTTTTTATCTTTTACTGGATCTTTTTGATCCAGTCTCTGGAGCAGCCTACTGCAGCTCTCCAGCCTTTTACCATGCATTTCGCTTCTCATCATCGATCTCCGTGCGGAAAATACGTTCCACATCACGGCTTTCCAGTACTGCCTCCTTGCTTTCCCAGAATCCCACAGCAAGACCTGCAAGATATGCGGCACCAAGAGCAGTTGTCTCAATACATTCCGGACGTTCTACAGCCACATTACTGATATTGGCCTGGATCTGCAGGAGAAGATTGTTTGCACTTGCTCCGCCGTCTACACGAAGAACTGCAAGGTCACTTCCTGCATCTTCCTTCATAACCTCCAGCACATCATTGACCTGATATGCAAGTGATTCCAAAGTCGCACGCACAATATGATACTTATTTACACCACGGGTCAATCCCACGATCGTGCCACGGGCATACTGATCCCAGTAAGGAGCTCCAAGTCCTGTAAATGCAGGCACGACGTAGCAGCCGTTTGCATCCGGTACCTTTCCCGCAAAATACTCGGTATCCGATGCGGAATCCACCAGATGAAGCTCATCACGAAGCCACTGGATCGCAGCACCAGCCACAAATACGGATCCCTCCAGAACATAAGTGATCTCTCCGTTAAGTCCCCATCCGATGGTTGTAACCAGCCCGTTATTGGAAAATACCGGTTTATCTCCTGCATTCATCAGAAGAAAGCCACCGGTTCCATATGTATTCTTGGTTTCACCTTTCTCAAAGCAGGCCTGTCCGAACAGCGCCGCCTGCTGGTCCCCGGCAGCACCGGCTACCGGGATCCTTCCACCGAAAAAGGACGGATCTGTCTCACCATAAATCTCACTGGACTCTTTTACCTGCGGGAGCATGCATTTCGGAATATCAAGCTCCTCCAGGATCTCATCATCCCACTCCAGTGTATTGATGTTGAACATCATGGTTCTGGACGCATTGGAATAATCTGTTACATGAACAGCTCCCTTGGTCAGCTTCCAGATCAGCCAGGTCTCCACGGTACCAAACAGAAGCTCACCCTTCTCTGCTCTTTCGCGGGCACCCTCCACATTATCCAGGATCCATTTTACCTTGGTGGCAGAAAAATACGCATCAATAACAAGTCCTGTTTTCTGACGGAATTTTTCTTCCAGTCCCTTTGCTTTCAGGCTGTCGCAGTATTCTGAGGTTCTCCTGCACTGCCATACGATGGCATGATAAACCGGCTGTCCCGTATTCTTATCCCAGACAATGGTGGTCTCTCTCTGATTGGTGATACCGATCGCTGCAATATCCTCTGCCGTTGCCTCAATCTGGTTCATAGCCTCTCTGGCAACAGAAAGCTGTGTGGACCAGATCTCACCTGCATCATGCTCTACCCATCCCGGTTTTGGAAAATGCTGGATAAACTCCTTCTGTGCCACACTGCGGATCCTTCCGCTTTCATCAAAAAGAATACAGCGGTTACTGGTCGTTCCGGAATCCAGCGCCATAACATATTTTGCCATATAAAAATCCTCCAATACATTTCTTGGCTGCGGCTCAGTGCCTCTGCAGCCTCATAATTCCCATACCTTCTGATTTGTAGTGGAAACCGCTGCTGCCCCCGCACCCAGGGCTCCCATCACATCCTCCTTATCGGAGATCAAACCGCCTGCGATCACAGGCACCTTGCTTGTTTTACATATCTGTTTAAGAATCTTCGGCATCAGCCCGGCAGAACCTCTACCACATCCGGCAGCTGCTCATGCTGATTTCCCAGATTCTCAATATTCTTGATCGCCATGGAATCAATAAGGAAAAAACGCAGAACTGTATACATTCCAAGCTTCTTCGCCCTGTTGATCATGGATGCTTTTGTTGAAATGATCCCATCTGCATGGATATTTTTACAAATATAATCCACAGAAACCTCTTTTGAGCTTAAACCTGTGATCAGGTCTATATGTGCCATCGCGATCTTCCCCGCCTGGTGGATCCGCTCCACAATTCCCCCAATAGAACGGATATCTCCATACAGGATAAAGATCACGGTAAGCTCCTCCCTGCCCAAACAGTTCTGAAGCCCCTGCTCATCCTTTACAGCCGCTATGATCGGGTTCGCCTCGATCGCGTCCAGAAATTCTTTGTTCATCTTCTCTCTTCCTCCGCAATGTTCACACAATATCATTTTATCTCCGCGCATTATTTGAAGATATTATTCTTATTGTATCAGTTTATTGCTTCAAAGACCAGACGCATTTGCCAAATATATCTGTTTTATTTCCGGCTGTATTACAATTCTCAGACAATCTTCTTCTCTGGTAAAAGAAGGGAAGCCCCTATGGACTTCCCTTCTGCAGATACATTATTTCTCAAACGGGAATTTGAACTGTGTAAGTCCGAATTCATCGCGAAGTCCGATAAACTCTTTCTGAACTGCCTCTGTCACCGGAACTCCCTTATCCTTACGATACATCCATACATCATATTCCTTCTCGCCTGCTGTGTAGATACGTTCCTGTCCAGGAGCCTTCTCGGAGCCTCTCAGGTCTCTCAGGATATCACCGCATGTTTTCTTGAATGCCTCTGCACCCATAAATGCCTCTGTGTCGATAGCAATAAAGAAATGTCCAAGATGATATGGACGGATCTTTCCTTCCTCATCCTTACCATCCAGAGCTTTCAGGAAGAGACCGGACTGAAGAGCAGCGGAAAGGATCTCAACAACCGTAGAGTATCCGTATCCCTTATATCCTCCGGTTGTCTCACCAAATCCACCGAGAGGAGCAAGTGCTGCCTGCTGGCTTCTGATCTTCTTAAGGATCTCTGCACTATCTGTAAGCTCCTCTCCTTCTCTGGAAATAACAAGACCCTTAGGAGTATCATGGTTGATACGTGCGTAGTATTCGATCTTGCCATTCTGGATAACAGATGTTGCACAGTCCAGTGTAAACGGGAACGGCTCATCTGTAGGCATACTAAATGTTAATGGGTTGGTTCCAAGCATATTCTCAACACCAAATGTCGGTGCAACAGATGGTCTTGCGTTAGTACCGCTGATACCGATCATATTCTCCTTTGCTGCGAGACCTGTCCAGTAGCCTGCGATTCCATAATGGGAAGAGTTACGGACTGCAACCATACCCATGCCGTATTTATGTGCTTTTTCGATACACATGTCCATAGCCTTCTTGCTGGCTACCATTCCCATACCATCGTTAGCATCAAGAACTGCAGTTGTCGGTGTCTCTTTAAGAATATCGATCTTTGTTACAGGATTTAAGATTCCGGATTTGATACGGTCGATATAGATCGGTTTAAAGCGGTTGCAGCCATGGCTCTCGATTCCACGTCTGTCACTTTCCAGAAGTACATCAGCGCAAAGTCTTGCATCCTCCGTCGGAACTCCCATTTTCTCAAATACTGCAGTCATAAAATCGTCTGCAAGCTGCCAGGAAATAAAAGGTCTTGTTTCTTTCTCCATTGTAAAACTCCTCCATATACATTATTATAGTTTTTTTATTTTGCTTATATAGATCTGCAGCAGGACCCCCTCCTGCCGGAGATTTCAAATTTAGCCTGCCTCCTGTATGTGCCTCACAGAAAGCGCCTTTACATCGCAGTTTCAATCCTCGTCTGCCACTGCTCTTCCTCTGTCCGGATAATTGGTAATGATGGAGTTTACTCCCCATTTCTTCATCCTTCTCATATCCTCTTCCTCGTTTACAGTCCAGACATTCACCCCGATCCCATTCTGGGAACAGCTGCGTACATGTTCTTCCTTCAGGTATTCCAGATTCGGATGATAATACTGCACATCACAGGTTCTTGCATAAACCCCTGCATTATCCACATATTTCTCTACCAGAAAGCCTCCTGCAATAGTCTCATCACTCTGTCTGCACAATACAATGGATGCGTTATTGAAAGAGGAAAGGATGATCCGATCCTCCAGACCATATTCGCAGATCATATCAATGACCTTCTCTTCCATACCACCATAATAATAAACACTGTTCTTCAGCTCGATGTTTGTAATCAGATCTTCCTCCTCTGCCATCCACTCCAAATACTCTCTCAGAGTCGGAATCTGAAGCCTGCCGAATTTTCCGGCAAACTTATCCGGATAACTGCAATCCAGTTTACACAGCTCAGCATATGTAAGATCATAGATATACCCGTTTCCATCTGTGGTACGATCAACCTTCTCATCGTGCATGATCACCGGAACCAGATCCTTGGTCAGCTGCACATCAAGCTCGATCCCCTCGCAACCAGCCTCCACTGCCTTCTGAAACGCCAGCATTGTATTCTCCGGATATTCTCCGCTGAAACCACGATGTCCAAATACTTTCATTCTAATCATCCTCCATTCAATGCATTACATCGTTGTGAGCATTTTTGCCAATTCATATTTCTGATTATATCATAGCTTTTATTTATTTTCAACATTTTTTATCGACTTTTGTGTATTTTTTTGTTATTTTTTAATTAATTATTCTTTTAAGTGCTAATATCTTTTGTGCATTTTGTACATTTTATTTCATGGCAAACAAAGCGATAAAAAAGCCTTTTCAGGTTTATTTTATTCGCTTTGTCTGCCAGAGGCTGACATATTATAAGCATACAGATCGCCATATATATCCTTTGCAGATCACTGTATGATCTGCTTCACATTTCCTGTAGCCACGATATCCACACCTGTACCTGCTGCATTCTCCAGGATCACGTCCCCAATCTGAACCGGCGCTTCCACACATACATCCCGCAGCGCATCCACACAGTCAAAAATCTTTCCTTTCGGAATATCCTGTGCTGTCTTTACTGACACCACCGGCATGCTTCCATTCTTCACACGCACGGTCGTTGTCACGATCCTGGTCGGATCTGTCACTTCCTTCACTGCATATTCCGCACCTTTTTTACAGGTATTTCCTGTGACGGAAATGATTTCTTTTCCATTCATTTCCACCAGAAGGGCGCATCCCATAGGACATCCGATACAAGTAAGATTCCTTTTTTCCATTTTCATCACTCCTCCACCTGGATCACAAGTTCATGTTTATCCTGTTTCTGTTTTCCTTCCAGAATGGAAAGAAGCTGCTCTTTTTTCAATTTGATCTGTTCCATCTCTCCGGGTGCTGCCACCTGTTTTTTTCTGGAAAGATCCGTTCTCCATCCAGATATGCACGGATGTAACAATTTTTATATACATTTCCCACACGGAAGCGGACCAGCTGCTCCTCCGCCATATGACCGGTACGGATCTCAGACGGCACTGTATAGCGGACTCCGTTTTGGGGCGAAAGTGTGATCTTCATCTCTTCCGGTATTTTATCCTCTCCATTGTTGTTTATATAAAGAGCCGCATTTCTTCCTGCATTGCCGGCTTCCTCCGAAACAAAATCCACCAGATCGTGAACATGAAGAACATTTCCGCAGGCAAAAATACCTTCTACATTTGTCTCCAGACTTTCGTTTACCACCGGTCCGGAAGTCACATTGCTCAGCTTCACACCTGCCTGTCCGGAAAGCTCATTCTCTGGGATCAGACCAACAGAAAGAAGAAGCGTATCGCATTCAAAAAATTCCTCTGTACCGGGAATCGGGCGTCTGTTTTCATCTACCTCTGCAAGAGTGATTCCTTCCACACGCTCTTTTCCTTTTATGTCAACCACTGTATGGCTAAGCTTCAACGGGATACCAAAGTCATCCAAGCACTGCACGATATTTCGCTTCAGGCCTCCGGAATATGGCATCAGTTCTGCCACTGCCTTAACCTCTGCACCTTCCAGCGTCATACGTCTGGCCATGATCAGTCCGATATCACCAGATCCCAGGATCACTACTTTTTTCCCGGCATAAATCCTTCCATGTTTACAAGGCGCTGTGCTGTTCCTGCTGAATAAATGCCTGCCGGTCGATATCCCGGAATGTTCAGTGCACCTCGCGGTCTCTCTCTGCAGCCCATGGCAAGGATCACAGCTTTTGCCCGGATCTGATACATTCCCTCCTGGCGGCTCATGGCAGTGATCACCTTATCCTGGCTGATATCCATGACCATGGTGTTCAGCCGGTACTCGATCTGCTGCTCTTTTACCATCCGGATAAAACGTGCCGCATATTCCGGTCCTGTCAGCTCCTCCTGAAATGTATGAAGGCCAAATCCATTATGGATACACTGATTCAGGATCCCGCCCAGTTCCTTATCACGTTCCAGGATCAGGATACTCTCTGCTCCCTCTTTCTTTGCAGCCAGGGCTGCTGCCAGTCCTGCAGGGCCTCCGCCTATGATCACGATATCTCTCTTCACCATAATCTTATCATTCATGGTTCTCGCCCTCCTCTGCAATTTTCTTGTTGATTCCTTCGATCAGTCTGGAAGCTCCGCCTGTTTTTGTGATCTCCTCCATGGAAATGCCAAGCTCTCGGCTGAGGATTTCCATTGTTCTTGGGAGAGCAGAAGCCTGACTGACATCTTCCCATTCCTGCTCTTGTACGACGTTTTACTCCGTCCAGGGATTTCGCTCCAAGCGGTCTTCGGATCGCATCCAGGATCTCTCCCTCAGAGATCATCTCACATCTGCAGATGATATTTCCATATTCCGGTGATCTTTTGATCAGCTCATTTCTTTCTTCCAGAGAAAGCTCTGACGGATCCAGGATCCCTTTTCTCACCGGATCAAAATCCGGATTTACTTCCGGATGTAATTTTTCTTTTACGATGTCAGCAACCATACAGCCAATGGCCGGTGAGCTGGTAAGTCCCGGGGATGCGATTCCTGCACAATCGATAAATCCGGGAGCATCCTCCACCTCTTTGATCACAAAATCCATACCGTCCTCGATAGCTCGAAGCCCTGCAAAGCTTGTGATCACCTTCCGCAGTGGAATATCCTTTACTGTTTTCCGGGATTTGGCACTTACTTCCTCCACCCCCTCTGAGGTAGTCGCTGTTTCCTCCCGATCCTCCAGATCCGTAGCTGTAGGCCCGATCAAAAGGTTTCCATGAACAGTCTGTGTTACCAGAACTCCTTTTCCGTTCTTATTTGGAAGTGCAAAGATCGTATGATTCACATGTGTTCCTGCACTTTTATCAAGAAGCATATACTCACCCTTACGAGGAGTGATATGCAGTTTTTTCTCACTTACCATATTATGAAAAACATCCGCATAGACACCGGCAGCATTGACGATACAGCCTGTCTCAAAATCACCCTTTGAGGTTTCCACAACAAAACCTTTTTCCTGTTTTCGGATGTTCTTTACTTCTGTATCAAATTTAAATTCCACACCATTGTTATATGCATTCTCTGCCATTGCAATGTTCAGCTCAAAGGGACAGACAATTCCGGCTGTCGGTGCATACAGCGCTGCCAGCACCTGATCAGACAGATTCGGCTCCATGGCAAGTGCTTCTTCTCTGTCAAGGATCCTCAGTCCCTCTACTCCGTTTTTCATTCCTCTTTCACGCAGCTTATGCAGCATGGCGATTCCATTCTCAGTCGTACAGACAGTCAATGAACCAGTCTGTTTAAAAGGAAAATCCAGTTCCTTCGAAAGCTGTCCCATCATATTGCTGCCCTTCACATTCAGTTCCGCCATAAGGCTTCCCGGTTCTGCATCATAACCGGAATGAGCGATTCCGCTGTTTGCCTTGGAAGTTCCACAGCATACATCCTCTTCTCGCTCCAGAACGCAGATTTTCAGCCGATATCTTGAAAGCTCTCTCGCCGCTGCCGCTCCGGAAACTCCTGCTCCGATAATGATCACATCATACATAGATCTGTTTCTCCTTTCCTGTTTGCGGATCTTCTGAACTGTCCCCGGCTTTCTCTGCGCCGGAAACAGCAGAATATCCGTTGCAACACAAGCATTGCCGTCCGCAGGTAAATATTCTGCGAGGAGTACTGCTTACGAACAGCAATCTTTCAAGTGAATATGCCATTATTTTTATGCCGTAACCCTTTGTAACCCTTGTAATCCTTTTGAAACATTAACATTTGCGCATAAAATAGCCGCATAAAAACACACTTATCCATGTGTCTTCATGCCGGTCTCTGTTCTCAATGGCATTCTCTG